>ERZ779633.8-NODE-8-length-147421-cov-10.165880_pt1 | contig 147421 bp, 48 predicted proteins | sample MGYA00514195_ERZ779633 | MGnify/ENA primary metagenome ERZ779633 (study PRJEB29562, sample SAMEA4376707) | mouse gut metagenome | isolation source: Cecum | study: EMG produced TPA metagenomics assembly of the A DSS colitis mouse model was used to assess the...
GCCCTGCTTTTCATAAAAGCGAATATTGTCGGCAGATATGCCTGAGAACTGCTGGGCCTGCTTGATGTTCATGGTATCAGCTCCCTTCTGGATCCATAATAAACCATAAAGGGACTCCAAGGTCAAGGGAAAAATCATTTTTTCAGCGAGGCTATTGACGCCGGACAAAAGCTCCGCCGCACGTCCCGCCCCTAAATAGGGATAGCCTTATGAATATTGTGCATAAACGGCGCATGTCTGTTTTTGGTGTATCACACGGTCCGGCAAAGAAAAAAGGAGTAAAAAGGGCAAACACAACGCACAAGCATATAAAACACAAGTGCGGCAAAGAAAAAATTGTGCAATATGACAGTTGCATATTATACATTACAGACGTATAATATGCCATCCCAAAACAATGCAGGGAGGGGTCCCAAATGAAAAAGGAAAAAAAGGATATTAAGAAGATCGTGCTTGCCTATTCCGGCGGCCTGGATACGTCCATCATTATCCCCTGGCTGAAGGAAAACTACAACGATCCTGAGATCATTGCCGTGGCCGGTGATGTGGGCCAGAATGACGAACTGGACGGCCTGGAGGAAAAGGCACTAAAAACCGGCGCCAGCAAGCTCATTGTTGCCGACCTTACCGACGAGATGGTGGAGACCGTGATCTGGCCCGCCCTGAAGATGGGGGCAAGCTACGAGCAGTATCTTTTGGGCACCGCCTTTGCCCGGCCCATCATCGGCAAGAAGCTGGTGGAGATCGCCCTGGCTGAGGGCGCCGACGCCATTGCCCACGGCTGTACCGGGAAGGGCAACGACCAGGTGCGCTTTGAGCTGGCCATCAAGCGCTTCGCCCCCGATATGACCATTATTGCCCCCTGGCGGGAGTGGGACATTAAGGGCCGGGATGAGGAGATCGACTACGCCGAGGCCCACAAGGTGCCGCTGAAGATATCCAGAGAGACCAACTACTCCAAGGACAAGAATCTGTGGCACCTGAGCCACGAGGGTATGGACCTGGAGGACCCCGCCAATGAGCCTCAGTATGAAAAGCCTGGCTTCCTGGAAATGGGGGTCTCTCCCATCTCCGCCCCCGATAAGCCCACCTACGTGACCATCGACTTTGTAAAGGGCGTGCCTGTGGCTGTGGACGAAGAGAAGATGAAGGGCAGCGACATTATCCGCAAGCTGAACAAGCTGGGTGGCGAGAATGGCATCGGTCTGCTGGACATTGTGGAAAACCGCCTTGTGGGGATGAAGGACCGGGGGGTCTACGAGACGCCGGGTGGCACCATCCTTTATAAGGCCCATCAATGCCTGGAAATGATCACCGTGGACAAGGACACCGCCCACATGAAGACCAAGCTGGCGGTGGACTTCGCCGACCTTATCTACAACGGCAAGTGGTTCACTCCGGTGCGGGAGGCGCTCTCCGCCTTTGCGGACAAGACCCAGGAGCACGTCACCGGCTCGGTGAAGCTGAAGCTCTATAAGGGCAACATTATTACCGCCTCGATCACCTCAACCGAGTCTTTGTACTCCGAGGAGCTGGTCACCTTCAACGAGAGCAGCTATGACCAGACCGACGCCACCGGCTTTATCAACCTCTGGGGCCTTCCCGACACTGTTCTCGCGCTGCGGGAGCAGGGCAAGATCTAAAACGGCGATCAAAAAACATACCGCATACTGGCGGCAAAAAAGATTTCCTTGCCGCAGTCTGGCGGAGAAAGAGCACCACTATGAAACTTTGGGGCGGACGCTTTGAAAAAGAGACCGACAGTCTGGTGGATCAGCTGAACGCCTCCATCAGCTTTGATCAGCGGTTATATAGGGAAGACATCACTGGCTCCATGGCCCATGCGAAAATGTTGGGTGCGCGCGGAATTATTTCCCAGCCGGACGTCGACGCCATTTTGGAGGGACTGCGATCCATTCTGGAGGACGTTGAGGCGGGAAAGGTGGAGTTTACCGCCGAAAACGAGGATATCCACATGAACGTGGAGGCCCTTCTCACCCAGCGTATTGGCGATGCGGGAAAGCGCCTTCACACCGCACGGTCCCGAAACGACCAGGTGGCCCTGGACTTTCGGATGTATGTCCGAAGCCACATTCCTGTGATCGTGGACCAGCTTCTACATCTGGAAAGCGTACTGTGTGAGCAGGCAAAGAAATACCAGACCGCCGTCATGCCGGGATACACGCACCTGCAGCGGGCCCAGCCCATTTCCTTTGCCCAGCACCTGATGGCGTATGCCAATATGTTCTCCCGGGACGTTACCAGGTTGGAGGACTGCGCCAAACGCTTAAATGAATGCCCTTTGGGAAGCGGCGCGTTGGCCGGTACCACCTATCCCATTGACCGCCGGCAGACGGCAAGGGCGCTGGAATTCGACGCTCCCATGAGCAATTCTCTTGACGGAGTTTCTGACCGGGACTATGCCTTGGAGCTGATGAGCGCGCTGTCCATCCTGATGATGCATCTGTCACGGTTTTCCGAGGAGATCGTCCTCTGGTGCAGCTGGGAATTCAAATTCATCGAATTGGACGACGCCTATGCCACCGGCAGCTCCATCATGCCGCAAAAGAAAAACCCCGATGTGGCGGAGCTGGTCAGGGGAAAGACCGGAAGGGTGTACGGAGACCTGATGAGTCTGCTGACCACCATGAAGGGCTTGCCCCTGGCCTATAACAAGGACATGCAGGAGGATAAGGAGCCGGTCTTTGACGCCATTGATACCGCGGAGCTGTGTCTGCCGGTGTTTACCGCCATGATCGATACCATGACCGTCCGCACCGACAATATGCGCAAGGCGGCGGGAAGGGGCTTCATCAACGCCACCGACTGCGCCGATTACCTGACCAAGAAGGGACTGCCCTTCCGGGACGCCTATACCGTCACCGGGAAGCTGGTGGCCGACTGCGCGGCCAAGGGCAAGACCCTGGAGGAGCTTACGATAGAAGAACTGAAAACCGTTTCCGACCTGTTCGAGGAGGACGTCTACGAAGCTCTCAACCTGGAAAACTGCATGGCCCTTCGCTCCAGCTACGGCGGCCCTGCCGTCAGCGAGACCACCCGGCAGATCAAAGCCATCGAGTCCTTCGTGGAGGAGCGCACGCGACGATGAGAAGGGTCATTTCCTCGATGAAAGCGGCAAGAAAAAACAAATTTTGATCCAGTGAGGAGATAACACTATGAAAAACGTGAAAAAGATCATTGCGGCAACTCTCGCAACGGTACTGCTGGCGGCCTCCCTGACGGGCTGCGGCGGCAACAAGGGCAAGACCGTGGAGGACATCAAGAAGGCGGGCAAGCTGGTCATGGCTACCGACGCGGCCTGGGCGCCTTTTGAGTACATTGCCGATTCCGACACTCCGGTGGGGTCCGACATCGACCTGGCTCAGGCTTTGGCCGACGAGTGGGGCGTGGAGCTGGAGATCATCAACGCTGCCTTTGATACCCTTCCCCAGTATTTGGACAATGGCAAGGCGGACATTGTGGTGGCGGCCATGACCATCACGGAGGAGCGGAAGGAGCAAATGGCCTTTTCCGACCCCTATACCATCTCCGCCCAGTACATCATCGTGAAGGAAGAGGACGACTCCGTCAAGACCATTGAGGACCTGGCGGGCAAAAAGACCGCCGTCCACCTGGGCACCACCGGCGACCTGCTGGTCTCCGGGGAGATCGAGAAGGAAGACGGCTGCCTGAAGGGCACCGGCGCCGAGGTGGTCCAGTATAAAAACCTGACTGAGGGCTGTCTGGCCCTTCAGCAGGGCACCGTAGACGCGGTGATGCTGGACATCCTCCCGGCCCAGAACTTCTGCGCGGTGAACAAGGGGCTGAAGTGCTTTGAGGCGGTGTATGCCGACGGTTCCTCCACCAAGGAGGAGTACGGTATCGGTGTGAAGAAGACCAACACCGAGCTGGTGGAGGCCATCAATGAGGCCCTCAAGCCCATGGTGGAGAGCGGCGCCATCGAGGAGAGTATCGCCAAGCATAAGGAGCTTGCCTCTCTGCTGGAGCAGTAAGCGTCAAAATGAATAAGCGGCAGCAGGAAGGATGGAGTAAGAGCTGTCCTGCCCTGCTGCCTCTTATCGCGGGAGGAGAAAAATGAGTTTCTTTGAGAATTTTGCGTCCCAGTTCAGCAAGGCGTTTCTGGTGGACAACCGCTGGAAGATATTTTTAAAGGGATTTGGCAACACCATTATCATTACCCTGGGCGCGGCGGCCATTGGCATCGTTATTGGCGTGGTGGCCGCGGTGTTCCGCTATGCCGCCGCCCAGCGGGACCCCCGAAAGAAAAAGACCTTTGGCAGCATGGTGGTCACCGTGATCGACAAGTTTATCGCCATCTATGTGGCGGTGATCCGGGGCACACCCCTGGCGATTCAGTTGATGATCATGGCGTTCATCATTATGCAGGGGGTGACAAACAGCGTTGTTGTGGCCATCGTCGCCTTTGGCCTGAACTCCGGCGGTTATGTCTCGGAGGTCATCCGGGCGGGCATCCAGTCGGTGGACGGGGGACAGATGGAGGCGGGCCGTTCCCTGGGGCTGGACCGGGTGACGACTATGCGGCTCATCATCCTACCCCAGGCGCTGAAGAATATCCTACCCGCTCTGTGCAACGAGGCCATCGCCGTCATCAAGGAGACGTCCATCGTGGGCCTGATCGCGGTGGTAGACCTGACACGGGCCAGCGATCTGGTGCGCAGCCGCACCATGCAGCCCTATTTTCCGCTGCTGATGACGGCCCTTATTTACTTTCTGCTGGTGTATGGCCTGTCGGTGTGTGTGTCAAAATGGGAAAAGAGGTTGGCGAAAAGTGATAGAAGTTAAAAATATCAAAAAGCAATTCGGCGACCTGCAGGTCCTGAAGGGGATCACAGAGCACATCGAGCAGGGAGAGAAGATCGCCATTATCGGTCCCTCCGGCTCTGGAAAGAGCACCTTCCTTCGCTGCCTGAATCTGCTGGAGATCCCCACAGAGGGGGAGATCTGGTTTGAGGGCGTCAATATGACAGACGTCAATGTGGATATCGACTCTATGCGCCAGAAGATGGGCATGGTGTTTCAGCACTTCAACCTGTTTCCCCACCTGACGGTGCTGGACAACATTACCCTGGCCCCGGTGCAACTGAAGCTCCAGACCAAAACGGAGGCCGAGGAGAACGCCAGGAGGCTGCTTAGCCGGATCGGCCTTTTGGATAAGGCGGAGACCTATCCGAATATGCTCTCCGGCGGACAAAAACAGCGCATTGCCATTGTCCGCGCCCTGGCTATGAATCCCGACGTAATGCTCTTTGACGAGCCTACCTCCGCATTGGACCCTGAGATGGTGGGAGAGGTCCTGGACCTCATTCGCGAGCTGGCGGAGGATGGGATGACCATGGTGATCGTCACCCATGAGATGGGCTTTGCCAAGGAAGTGGCGACGAGAGTGCTGTTTATGGACGAGGGCGTTATCAAAGAGCAGAATTCCCCCGCGGAATTTTTCTCTAACCCCCAGGACCCGCGGCTGAAGGATTTTCTGTCCAAGGTGCTGTAAAAACGCAGGAACCATCAAAAAGGAGAGAAGCGACCATGTTTAAGAATGTTATCGTAAAAATGCCCTGCAAGGCGGTGACGGAGGGAATTACCTCCGCCCCGGAGCTGGGAAAGCCGGACTATGAAAAGGCGCTGAAGCAGCATGGGGTCTATATTGAGGCGCTGAAGCAATGCGGTGTGGAGGTGACGGTGCTTCCCGCCGATGAGAGCTTCCCGGACAGCTGCTTTGTGGAAGACACCGCCGTCCTGACGGAAAAATGCGCTGTCATTTCCAACCCCGGCGCACCCACCAGGACCAAGGAGACCGAGGCCATGATCCCGGTCATCAAGCGGTTCTATCCTGAAGAGCGCATCGAATACATCAAGGCCCCAGGCACTATGGAGGGTGGAGACGTGATGATGGTGGGCGACACCTTCTACATTGGCCGCTCCGCAAGGACCAATGCTGAGGGCATCCGCCAGTTTGCGGAGATCTTGGGAAAGTACGGCTACAAGGTGGTGGAGGTGCCTCTGGAGAAGGTACTCCACCTGAAGACCGGCGTGAATTATCTGGAGCACGGACATATGCTGGTCTCCGGCGAGTTTACTGACAAAGCGGAGTTTGCCGCCTATGACCGCCATGAAATTCCGGAGACGGAGGCTTACGCGGCCAACTGCATTTGGGTCAATGAAAAGGTCCTTGTGCCGGCGGGATACCCTGCGGTGGAAAAGATCGTGAGGGAAATGGGCTATGAGGTCATCCTGGTAGACACCTCCGAATTCCGAAAGATCGATGGCGGCTTAAGCTGCCTGTCCCTCAGATTTACCGCCATGAAGTAAGACGGAGTTGCGCGAGAAAAAGCCGCCCCTTGCAGGCAAAGGCGAAATGTTGTATGATGGAAGGGGAAAGAAGGGGGCGGCGGTATGAAGGAACTGAAGGTAAAAACCATCCGTGGCCAGGTCTACCAGATCTTAAGGGGCGACATCTGCGGCGGAAAATATGAACCCGGCTTCTGGCTCCAGGAAAAAGAGCTTGCTGAGGCGCTGGGAGTAAGCCGTAGCCCGGTGCGGGAGGCGTTGCGGCAGCTGGTGGCCGACGGCCTGGTCATTGAAGTGCCCAACAAGGGCGTATTTGTGAAGGAGTTCAGTCTCCGGGATATCGACGAGATTTTTGATATGCGGGTCATGCTGGAATCCTACGGCATTCAAAAAAGCCGGAAAAATCTGACCGCCGTTCGCCGTCAAAGATTTTTCGTACTGTTGGAGGACCTGGAAAAGAGTTGCGCCGCCGGGGATATGGAGGGCTATGTCCGGGCGGATGAAGAGCTACATATCCGTATCGTGGAGCTGGGTGACAACAGTCTGGTGGAATCTACCTATGACCGGGTGAGGTCTATGAACCAGCAGTTTCGGGTGCTCTCCCTGGCCAGTCACCAGCGCTTTGACGAATCCATGGTGGAGCACCGCAAGCTGATCCATGCCCTGGCGGTGGGAGATGTGGGAACTGCCGAGGAGACCGTGCGGGTACATTTGGAGCTGGCCCGCAGGACCATTAAGGAGCAGCTGATCCGCCGACAGGCAGGGGAAGAGAAGACAGACTGAGCCAGAGAAAGCAGGGAATAAAAAGAAGGAGTCCGGCTGGTAGCCGGACTCCTTCTTTTTTGAAAAGTATATTAGTGGATGAACAGGGAGAGGATCACGAAGATCACCGAGCCAAAGGCGGGGACCAAAATGGAGCCGATGGTCCAGGTCTTGAGGCTGGTCTTGATGTCCATGCCGGAGAAGCTGGTGACAACGTGGAAGTAGCTGTCGTTGAGGAAGGAGGGGCACATGGTGGTTAGACAGAGAGCCAGAGCCGCCAGATAGGGGTTGATGCCCAGGGTGGTGACCATGGGAGCCACAATGGCGGAGCCGGTGATCATAGCAGTGGTGCCGGAGCCCTGGGGGAAGCGCATAATGACGCCGATGATAATGGGCACCAGGATGCCGGGAATGCCCAGCTTCACAATGGCGGCGGCCATCATTCCGGCAGCGCCAGAGGTGTTGATGACAGCGCCCAGGGCGCCGCCGGCGGCGGTGATGAAGACAATGGGGCCGGCGTCACGGCAGGCCTCCTGCATCAGGTCCACGCAAGCCTTGCTGCCCATCTCATGGCACAGCAGGAAGGCTCCCATGCACAGGGAAATGAACAGGGCGATAACGGGCTGGCCCAGGAAGGTAATGACGCTGGCAACAGCGGTGCCCTTCAGGGAGCCGATCTGACCCACCAGGGTGTTGGCGAAGATCAGAACGATGGGGAGGAGCAGGGTGGCGAAGGACAGGCCGGCGGAGGGCAGCTTCTCAGTGGAGAGCAGGTCCGCGAAGTCGCTGTTCTCCAGCTCCTTGCCGGACTTCATCTTGGCGTCGATCTTATCCAGGACGGCCAGCTGGGCGTCGGTATACTGGCTGCGGTCAATTTCATAGGGGACGACCAGATCGGGATACTTCTTGCCAAAGTACCGGAACAGGAACACGGCAAAGATGAACAGAGGCACGGAAATGGCCAGACCGTAGAGGATGTACATGCCCAAGTCCAGGCCAAGCCCGTTCTCGTTAAAGGTGCCGACGACGGCCAGAGGACCGGGGGTGGGGGGAACCATAAAGTGGGTGATGTACAGGCCCATGCCCAGGATGCCGCCCAGCCAGACCATGGACTTCTTGGTCAGGCGGGAGAACTCCTTGGCCAGGGAGGACAGGATAACAAAGCCGGAGTCACAGAACACGGGGATGGAGACCACGAAGCCGGTGAGGCCAAGGACCACATCGCAGTTCTTGACGCCCACGATCTTCAGGATGGTCAGCGCCATCTGCTTGGCGGCGCCGGACTTTTCCAGGAAGATGCCCATGATACAGCCAAAGCCGATGACGACGCCAATGCTTGCCATGGTGTTGCCAAAGCCCTTGGTGACTGTGGAAACACAGGCGGCCAGGGTGCCCACCACACCGCCTTCAGGCCCAAAGGGCATTGCCAAAACAGCGATGAGGATGGCGGAGATGATCAGGGCGGGGAAGGGATGGAGCTTGTTGGCAATAATGAGCGCCATCATAACGATGATGCCAATGAACATTGCCAGGACAGGATTGAGTCCCATACGATTTTACCTCCTTCTTTTCTGCTCTCTTTCTAAAATTATACTAAGCGCCCCCATATTAGCGCGTAGTACCAAAGTTGGGCGGGCCAATCCGCCGGGGAGACCGTGAAAGAATGGCGTTCAAAATGGCTTAGATGACGGGGCCAAGGCAGAAGATATCCATAGAGCCAAAGTAGCCCAGGGCCTCGTTTTTGGTCATCTGGCCGTTGAGGACCTTCAACAGTAGCTCAAAGGCTTCCTCGCCCACCTGCTCGATGGTGGCTTCGCCGGTGATGATGCGCCCGGCGTTCAGGTCCATATCATGGCCCATACGCTCATAGGTGTTGGGGTTGCCGCATACCTTGATGACGGGCATGGAGGGGAAGCCCTGGGGGGCGCCCCGGCCAGTGGAGAACATCATGAACTGGGCGCCGGTGGCGGCCATGCCGGTCAGAATTTCCGGCTCACGGCCAGGGGCGTCCTTGATCCACAGACCCTTCTGGTCGGTGACCTTGTCGCAGTACTCCAGCACGCCTTGGATGGGGCGGTGACCCGACTTTACGATGGCGCCCAGACTCTTTTCCTCAATGGAGGACAACCCGCCGGCAATGTTGCCGGGCGTGGGCTGGCCACCCCGCATATCCTCACCGATGGATTTTGCCCGCTTTTCCATCCGGTCCACGATCTCATAAATTTTCTGGCCCACGGGGCCTTTCTCTCCGCCTACGGCGCGGCGGGCCAGAATGTGCTCGCCGCCCAGGAACTCGGTGGTCTCGCCAAAGACCACGGTGGCGCCCAGGTCCACCAGCTTGTCGGCCACATAGCCGATGACGCAGTTGGAGGCCATGCCGGAGGTGGTGTCCGACGCGCCGCACTTGATGGCCATAACGACCTCAGAAATGTCCACCGGCTCCCGCTGGAGGCCGGAGACCTGCTGGACCAGCTTCTGAGCGGCGTCAATACCCGCCTGGATGGCGCGGGAGGTGCCGCCCAGCTCCTGGATGCGGATGATCTCCACCGGCTTGCCGGTGGCGCGGATCTCCTCCACCATGCGTTCATGGTCGGTGCCTTCGCAGCCCAGGCTGACCACCAGGGCGGCGGCCACGTTGGGGCTTTGGCCCAGGTTGGAGAGGGTGTCTGTGACCCGCTTCAGGTCGATGGGTAGCTGGCAGCAGCCCTGGTGATGAAAGTAGCCAATGGTGCCCTGGACCTGGCGGCAGATGGCCTGGCCCACATCGTTGGCGCAAATAACGCTGGGAATGACGGCCACCAGGTTGCGGGCGCCAAACTTGCCGTTGGGACGGCGGTAGCCCATGAATTGATAGCTCATATTCGTCCCCTCCTTACAGGTCGCCGCGGCCACGCATGGCGTCCATGTTGTGAATGTGTACGTAATCACCCTTCTTAATGTCGTGACTGGCGGCGCCGATGGATTCACCGTACTTCATAATGGGCTCTCCTTTGGCGATGTCCCGGAGGGCAATCTTATGGCCGTAGGGCACGTCGCCGTGGACGGTGATGGTCTCGGACTGGCCCTTTTTATCCCGGACCTCGACCTGTGTACCATCCACGATGCCGTTGGCAAAAATGGTGGCCACGTTGTCCAGGTCGTCTACCTTCAACGCGAGCTTCAGTTCCATATTTCTTCCTCCTTATTCTTTGACCGCCAGGACGGAGACGCCATCGGGGATGACCACGACCTTGGCGTCTTTGCCCATCATGCCATAGGCCATTTCCAGGGCCTCGTCGGGGGAGGAGGCAGGGATGAGATTGGCCTTGCGGACCAGGTCATGGTCCAGATAGGTGGTCACTAAAATGACCTTGTGCTTTTTCAGGATGCGGGAATAGATCTGAGCGCACCACTGCTCCGCGATGGTCTCCTTGGGTGGAATTTTGGAAAGGTAGGCGTCGATCTCATCCACGGTGCCCCTGACAATAAGCTTTTCAAAATTGGTCCCGCCCATGCCGTCAAAGCAGGAGGCGCACATGATGATGACGCCGCCATCCTTGCAGCATGCCTCCGCGGTGGCTACTGCCTTGGGGCTTTGGTAGAGGTTCTGATCCAGGGGATAGCCGCCATTGGAGGTGATGACGATATCGCCGGTGATGCTCGGGCACTGGGCCAGCTCCCGGACAAACTTTACGCCGGTGGCGTGAGCCTGCTCCAGGTCGCCGGCAAAGGCGGCCACCACCTTTTTCTCCCCGTTGAGGGCTACGTTCAGAATGAACTGGACGTTGACCTTCCGGGCGGCATAGATCATATCCTCGTGGATGGGATTGTGCTCCAGCACGCCGGTGGTGGAGTAGGGGCTGGAAATGGCCTTATAGGAGTGGTTCTCATTTACCGTAGCGGCGTTGCAGATGCCGGGAAGGATGCTTTTGCGTCCCCCGGAGAAGCCGGCGAAAAAGTGAGGCTCGATAAAGCCCTCGGTGATGAGCAGGTCACAGTCCAGGGCCAACCTGTTGACCCACAGCTCGGCCCCGGAGGGCAGGGGACAGACAAAGTCAAAGTCTTCATCCTGGAAGGCTTTGTTGATGGCGATCTTCTCGTTGTCCACGATCTCGTCGCCAAACATCCGCCGCTGCTCTTCCTCGGTAGTGGGACGGTGAAGGCCGGTGGCGATGAGAATGGTGATGTCCGCGCCGGGGTTGCCATCCCTGATCTCCTTGAGCAGAATGGGCAGGGTGAGCTTGCTGGGCACGGCACGGGTGTGGTCGCTGGTGACGATCACGACCTTGTCCTTGCCCTTGGCAAGCTCCCGGAGCCGGGGGGTTCCAATGGGGGTGGCAAGGGCCTCCTCCACCAGCTCCTTTTCCGTCTTGCCGGGGTCATACTCCTCGGTCTTGGCCGTAATGACCGCCTTCAGGTTTTCCTCCGCCACGTGGAGATCCAGCGTGGAAGTGTAGTAAGGGATAGGAATGGTCTTCACAATTTGCACCTCTTTCTGCCGGAGCTTTGAGAATAATTTTGTGCAATAACACGAAATTACGTGTGTGGTGTATACATAATACGCTAAACAAAAAGGAAAGTCAACGGCGTTTTTTACAAGGAATGGAAACGGTTTTTGTCGAAAAATGACAAAAACCGCCGGGGAAACCCGGGAAAACGCCTCTTTGACGTTTTGACGGAGGCGTTATTGGGCGCGGTTTACAAATCGGGGCGGACATGTTAAATTGTATCAAAGAAGAGCACAGCAATAGAACTGGGGGGAATGGGGAAATGGATAAAAATATGAGACGGGACGCGGATGCCATTGTGGCGGCCTCCATCAAAGCGGTCCAGCCTGACGAGGCGGTGGCCCGGGCCTTGCGGGGAACGGAATTTCCGGGCCGGGTGGTGCTGGTGGCGGCGGGAAAGGCGGCCTGGCAGATGGCTAAGGCCGCTCACGACTGCATGGGAGAGCGTATTGATTCCGGCGTGGTCGTTACAAAATACGGTCACGTTATGGGACCCATCGCCAATTTCGACTGCCGGGAGGCGGGCCATCCTGTACCCGACGAGAACTCCTTCTCCGGCGCCCAGGCGGCGCTGGAACTGGTGAGCGGTTTGAAGCCGGAGGATACGGTGCTTTTTCTTCTCTCCGGCGGCGGCAGCGCCCTTTTTGAAAAACCTCTCATTCCCGGCGAAGTCCTTCAGGACGTGACAAAGCAGCTTTTGGCCTGTGGGGCGGACATTGTGGAGATCAATACCATCCGCAAGCGCCTCTCCGCCGTGAAGGGGGGACGGTTTGCCCAGGCTTGCGCTCCGGCCCAGGTATTTTCCATTGTGCTCAGCGACATTTTGGGGGACCCACTGGACATGATCGCCAGCGGTCCGGCCTACCCGGACAGCTCCACCAGCGCGGAGGCCAAGGTCATTGCGGAGAAGTACAAGCTGAAGCTGACGGGGGAGACGTGGGCGCTGCTGGATAAGGAGACCCCCAAGAGCCTGGACAACGTGACCACCCTCATCACCGGTTCAGTGCGGGAACTGTGCGCCGCGGCGGCGGGGGAGTGCGAAAAGCTGGGCTACGAACCAGTTATACTTACCGACCAGCTTTGCTGTGAGGCCCGGGAGGCGGGCAGCTTCCTCTCGGCCATTCTCAAGACCCACGCCGGGGCGGGAAAGAAGCTGGCTTTCCTAGCGGGGGGAGAGACGGTAGTCCACCTGACCGGCAAGGGCAAGGGGGGGCGGAACCAGGAGCTGGCCCTGGCCGCGGCCCAGGGCCTGGCGGGGCTTAGCGGCGCGGCGGTCTTCTCCGTGGGTAGCGACGGCACCGACGGCCCCACCGACGCCGCCGGAGGCTATGCCGACGGGACGACCCTGGCGGAGCTGAAGGCCAAGGACCTGAACCTGTACGCCGTCCTGGCGGACAACGACGCCTATCACGCGCTGAAGGCGGTGGACGGGCTGATCGTTACCGGGCCTACGGGCACCAATGTCAACGATGTGGCAGTGGCGCTGCTCCGGGGCTGAGGGTGTGGCCCGGCAGTTAACAGGCCCAAGGGATAGCGGACAGAAATATCTAAAAAAGGGGATTGACAAACGGAAAAGGGCAGAGTATAATCTATCTGTTCTGTCGGCGGGACAACCTGTTGCGTTGACAGAGCGGAGATGGCGCGGTAGTTCAGTTGGTTAGAACGCCGGCCTGTCACGCCGGAGGTCGTGGGTTCAAGTCCCATCCGCGTCGCCATCGTTGGGCGCAGCCGCGCCTGACATGCTGCTATAGCTCAGTTGGTAGAGCGCATCCTTGGTAAGGATGAGGTCCCCAGTTCAAATCTGGGTAGCAGCTCCAAAAACGCCTGATTCCATTCGGAATCAGGCGTTTTTTTGTAATGTAAAACCACCGGTAGGGCCGGTGGTTCAAACGTGTATGAACAAGGAGGAGAAAGCTCCTTGCGCCATAATTGCAATAAAGATATGGCATGGAATTTGCGTTAAAGTACCGGATGAAGTGGCGGGGGTTTGGGCAGACTGAGAACAAGAGCTGGGCGGCAAAAACCGCCGGAAAAGGAGGAGCGGTCCCATGGAGCAGAAATTCTACACTTGCCGTCACTGCGGCAATATTATCGCCAAGATCAAGGACGTGGGGGTCCCGATCATGTGCTGCGGGCAGAAAATGGAGGAGCTGGCTGCCGGAGCGGTAGAAGCTGCCGGAGAAAAGCACGTCCCGGTCTACGGGGTGGAGGGGTGCACCGTAAAGGTGCGGGTAGGCTCGGTTGACCACCCCATGCTGCCGGAGCACTTTATTGAATGGGTATTCCTGAAAACTGACCGGGGCAGCCAGTGGAAGCAATTACACCCCGGCGAAGCGCCCCATGCCGCCTTTGCCCTGACCGAGGGGGAGACGGTGGAGGCGGTCTACGCCTACTGTAACCAGCACAGCCTCTGGCGGGGGTAACACTCCGCCCCGACATCTCTGCATCAGCCCCCGGTTTTTTCCAAAGGGAAAGCCCCGCGGAAAAACTGGGGGCTTTCGTTTGCGGCGATTTAGTTTGCCGGGACTTCGATCTTGCCCTTCTCCGCCTCGTAGGCGGCGATGTGCTCCCGCACCAGCATCTCGATCTCCTTGTTCACCGAGCGGCTGTGGTCCCTGGCTACGACCCGCAGCTTTTCCATCAGCTCGGGTTCCACCCGCAGCGGATAGGGATTGATTTGAACACCCACATGTATCACCCCTCATTTAGATGTTAAAATGATATCACACAGACGCTATTTTCTCAATGGCTCTAATAGATATCAAACAGATATTGACATATAGATATTATTATGATATCATATATGCGAGGTGATTTTGATGGAACGGAACTTAGAGATCAAACAATTTACCATCTGCCTTCCAAAGGAGCTGCTGGAGAAATTTCGGTATATCGCGGCACGGGACTGCCGGAGCGTCAGCAGCATGATCCGAATCGCCATGAAGGAACAGGTGGCGGCCTTTGAAGGGGAAAACGGGGAGATCAAGCTTTGAAGAATGGGGAAAAGAAAGACCGCCCTCCCGCGAAAGCGGGAGGGCGGCGTCTGTTTTCGGGGAAAAGGGGCGGTCTTTGGGGAAGGGAGGTCACGCTCCTGCCAGGGAGAGCTGGTCGGGGAAGGTCAGGCTCTGCCACAGGGCGTCCTGAAGGATGTCCAGGTTGGGTTGGGAGTGCTCCACCTCCAGGCAGAAGCGGCGGAACGCCTCTGGAAAGCCGCCCTCCACCAGCGGGGATAAGGCACCGGCCACGGCGGTCCCCAGCACCGCCAGCTCACACCAGCTCAGCAGGTCGCCGTCGTTGAGCGAGCGGAGCCAATGGCGGTAAAGGAAGTAAGCGGCGGACCGCCCGCCCTCGGCTTCGGGAGGAGAGAGCGGCGCGGGCCGGCTTGCGGCGGCGGAGAGGAGGCCCGGCCAGTCGGGCTGCAAAATTTCCAGCTTTTCCAAACAGGAGAGGGTCTTTTGCAAAGCCTCCCGCCGAGGGGGCAGGGAGACGTTTTCCGGGCGGGGAAAGGCCCTCGAATAGGCTTGGCAGACCTGGGCCAGGGCGTTGGGGTCCCCCTCGTCCAGAGCGTTTTGCAGGTCGTTGGCAAAGAGGAGCAGGGCCTGAAGCCGCTGGGAGAGCAGTGCGTCCATATTCAATAGGTCAAAGGCCGCCTTGCGGGCCGACAGCAGGGGAAACAGGAGGGGGTCGGGGGCGTCCCCAGCCTCGTCGGAAAGAGGCTCCGCCGCCAGGGTAAAGTCCTCGGCCAGGATCAACCGGGCGGCCTCCGGGCAGGAGGCGCACAGTCCCGATTCCCGAACAGGGCCGTAGTCGTAAGTAAACCGGGGGTGCTCCCGGCAGATGAAGGGGATGTGCTCCTCTCCCCATTTGAGCTGAAGAGAGCACAGCCCGTTCTCGTCTAAAAAGGGGCATTTGCCGCCGGAGAGGCGGAAGCAGGGCTCTCCGTCCTCGTCGACGGTGAGGGCGGAGTGGAGGGCCGCTCCCAATTCGCCGGGGACGTTTTGATAGAACGCGACAGAGGCTTCATCCACCGGCACCTCCCACCAGGCGCAGCAGGTGTGGGGGCACGCTCCCGCCAGACAGCGGAATTTTGGGTAGTAGCTGGGAATATGCAGCTCCATGGCGGTGGCTCCTCTCTGCCGGAATGGGACGGGGGAAGTTAAACGCGGGCGGGGAAGGTCATAGGCTGGGGGGGAGGCTTCAGCGGCGGGAGAGGTTCTCCGCCAGGGCCTTCAGGGCGGCCTCGGTCTCGGGCTTCACCGCAGAGGCCACGGTGACGGGGTCGGTCAGGACGGTGACGTCCTTCATGGCGGAGAGCTTTTCTCCCATGAGCTTGGCGGAGATGGGGGCCCAGGAGCCGTTTTCCACCAGGGCCGCGGCCCTGCCTTGGAAGTTTTTGCTCTTCAGGTGGGAGAGGAAGTCCTCCATGGGCGGGAAAAGCCCGCCGTCGTAGGTGGGACAGGCCAAAACCAGACGGTCATAGCGGAAGGCGGCGGCTACGGCGGCGGACATGTCGCAGCGGCAGAGGTCAAAGACCTCCACCGTCTCCCCGGCCCCGGCCAAAAAGTCCCGGAGAAGGAGAGCGGCCTTTTCGGTGTTGCCATGGATGGAGCAGTAGGCCAGGGCAACGCCTTTTTCCTCGGGCACGTAGCGGGACCAGAGATCGTACTTTTCCAGATAGGGGGACAGGTCCCCCTCCAGTACCGGGCCGTGGAGGGGAAGAATTTTCTTTACATCCAACCCTGCCGCCTTTTTCAGGAGGGCCTGGACCTGGACGCCATACTTGCCCACAATATTGAGGTAGTACCGCCGGGCCTCGTCCAACCAGGGCATGTCCACGTCCAGAGCGCCGAAGCGGCCAAAGGCGTCGGCGGAGAAGAGGAGCTTTTCTTCACTCTCATAGCTCACCATGACCTCGGGCCAGTGGACCATGGGGGCGGTATAAAAGGTGAGGGTGTGGCGGCCCAGAGGCAGACTGTCGCCGTCGGCGACGGTGACGGCCCTCCCGGTGAGGGAGGCGTCAAAAAACCGGGGGAGCATGGCAAAGGTCTTGGCGTTGCCCACCAGCTTCATTTGGGGGTACTTTTCCGCCAACAGACCGATATTGTAGGCGTGATCCGGCTCCATGTGGGAAATGATGAGGTAGTCCGGATCCCGGCCATTCAGAGCCTTGGTGAGGGCGTCGAACCAGGTCTCGGTTCTGCGGCGGTCAACGGTGTCCATGACGGCCACCTTCTCATCCAAAATGAGATAAGAGTTATAGGAGACGCCGTCGGGGACGGGGTACTGGTTCTCGAAAAGGTCGATGTCGTGGTCGTCGGCGCCGATATAGAGAATGCTGTCGGAAATAACGGGCTTCATAAGCGGGCCTCCTTGGTATATTGAGATCGACATATATTATAACCATCAACGGCGGGAAGAGCAAGCCAGGGAAAAGGGGAAAGAAAAATTTTTGCCAAAGCTCCGGAGCCGGAGCGCAGATTCTCTTGTGGCGTGCCTCCGGCTGTGGTATACTGCCTTGTTGGAAAAACTGCGGAGGAGGGCTTATTATGAAATGGAAACTGAAGTATAACGCCCCTGTGACCCTGACCTTTGCCCTCCTCTGCGCCGTGGCCCTGGCCCTGAACGCCCTGACCGGAGGAGGGAGCAACGCCCTGCTCTTTATCGTCCGCCGGGGGCCGCTGACCAGCCCCCTGACCTATTTGCGACTGTTTACCCATGTGCTGGGACACGTTTCCCTGGACCATTATGTCAGCAATATGATGCTCTTTCTGCTCCTTGGCCCCATGCTGGAGGAAAAGTACGGCAGCGGCGACCTGGCTCTGGTCATTGCCGTCACCGCCCTTGTCACCGGCGTGATCCACTGCCTTGTCAGCCCCGCGGGGCTACTGGGGGCGTCGGGGGTGGTGTTTGCCTTTATCATTTTGGCCTCCATGACCTCTTTCCGGGCGGGGGAGGTGCCGCTGACCCTGGTGCTGGTGACGGTGCTGTATATTGGCCGGGAAGCGGCGGCGGGAATGTTCTCTCAGGATAACGTCTCCCACCTGGCCCACATCGTGGGCGGACTGAGCGGCGCCCTGTGCGGCTACATGGCCGCGGCAGGGGGCCAAAGGACGGCGTAAGGTAAGGAAGGAGGAGAAAGGGTGGAAAAGCGGCTGAAGGTCATAGCCAGAATGAGAAGCGATTTTCCCCAAAAATTCGGCATCCCCCGGCAGAGCGGGCTGGTGGAGGAGCTGCGGGGAGAGATCGTCTTTGCCCCGGAATTCCGCAGTCCCGACGCCCTCCGGGGGATGGAGGGATTTTCTCACCTGTGGCTCATCTGGGGCTTTTCCGCCAACGAGCGGGAGGAGTGGTCGCCCACGGTGCGTCCGCCCCGGCTGGGGGGCAACGAGAGGCTGGGGGTCTTCGCCACCCGCTCTCCCTTCCGGCCCAACGGGCTGGGTCTGAGCTGCGTCAAGTTGGAGGGGGTGGAGCTTCAAGGACCTGACGGCCCGAGGCTCCATGTGTCCGGGGCCGACCTGATGGACGGAACGCCTATTTACGATATCAAGCCCTACGTGCCCTATACCGACTGCCGTCCCGAGGCCGCCGAGGGCTTTGCCCCTGCGCCTGAGGAGGCTTTGGAGGTAAACTTTCCGGCAGAGCTGCTGGAGAAGGTGCCCCAGGAGCAGCGGGAGGCGCTGCGGGGGGTGCTTTCTTGCGACCCGCGGCCCCGCTACCAGGACGACCCCCGGCGGGAGTACGGCATGGCCTTTGGGGGACTGAACGTGAACTTTACCGTGGCCGGGGATATTTTGACGGTGACGGGAGTAGAGAGGGAGAGAGAGACATGACAGAGGAACGGCTGGGCCGGGGAGCGGTGTTCCGGCGGGGGATGCGGGACGGGGTCCCCATCGCCCTGGGGTATTTTGCAGTGGCCTTTTCCCTGGGTATCGCGGGAAGGAACGCGGGGCTGAAGGCGTGGCAGGGGTTCCTCATCAGCATACTGAACCACGCTTCGGCGGGGGAGTATGCGGGCATCACCCTTATCGCCGCCTCGGCCCCCTATTGGGAGATGGCTTTGACCATTCTTATTACCAACGCCCGGTATTTACTGATGAGCTGCGCCCTGAGCCAGAAGTTCGCCCCTGAGACCTCTTTGCTCCACCGCGTTGGAGTGGGCTTTGGCATTACCGACGAGATATTCGGTATCACCATGGCCCGGCCTGGGCTGGTGGAGCCGCTCTATCCCTACGGAGCCATGCTGACGGCCATCCCCAGCTGGGCCTTGGGCACCGCCCTGGGCATTACGGCGGGAAATATTCTGCCCCTGCGGGTCGTGAGCGCGCTGAGCGTGGCCCTTTACGGGATGTTCCTGGCCATAATCATCCCCCCCGCCCGAAAAGATAAGGTGGTGGCGGGCCTGGTGGGACTAGGATTTCTCACCAGCTTTGCCGCGGGGAGGCTGCCGCTGGTATCGGGGCTGTCCGTGGGCAGCAGGGTCATTTTGCTGACGCTGCTTTTGGCGGGCGCCGCCGCGGCGCTCTTCCCGATGAAGGAGGAGGGAGGGGAAGAAAATGCAGGGTAACGTTTACATCTATATTGCCGTCATGTCCCTGGTGAGTCTGGCGGTGCGGGTGCTCCCCCTGACCCTGATCCGGGGACAGATCAAGAATCGGTTTCTACGCTCCTTCCTTTATTATGTGCCCTATGTGACCCTTGCGGTGATGACCTTTCCCGCCATTGTGGAGGCCACCCAATCCCCTGTGGCGGGGGCGCTGGCCCTGGTGGTGGGGGGCGTGCTGGCCTGGGCCGGGGCGGGGCTGTTCCCGGTGTCGGCGGCCTGCTGCGTGGTGGTCTTTGTGGCGGAACTATTTTTTGTGTGAGGGCCGTTTTGCTCCATTTTAGGGGAAAAGACGGGGAAAATATCGTGAATTGTACCCCTTGAATGGGGGAAAGGGCCTTGATTTTCCAGTGGAAAATCGGTATAATGACTTTGAGCGTGACCCAAAAATTTACAAGGAAGATACAGGAGGTCGATCCCAATGTCCCACAAGTACGTCTATCTGTTCTCCGAAGGCAATGCCACCATGCGTGAGCTTTTGGGCGGCAAGGGCGCCAACCTGGCCGAGATGACCAACATCGGCATGCCCGTGCCCCAGGGCTTCACCATCTCCACCGAAGCCTGCACCAAGTACTACGAGGATGGCCAGAAGATCAACGATGAGATCATGGCCGAGATCTGGCAGTACGTAGCTAAGATGGAGGAGATCAACGGCAAGAAGTTCGGCGACCTCCAGAATCCTCTGCTGGTCTCCGTCCGTTCCGGCGCCCGGGCCTCCATGCCCGGCATGATGGACACCATCCTGAACCTGGGCCTCAACGACGATGTGGTGGCCGCCATGATCAAGGGCAACCCCGATCCCAAGTTTGAGCGCTTTGTCTACGACTCCTACCGCCGGTTCATCCAGATGTTCTCCGACGTAGTCATGGAAGTGGGCAAGAAGTATTTTGAGAAGCTCATCGACGAGATGAAGGAGCGCAAGGGCGTCCACTTTGACGTGGACCTCACCGCCGCCGACCTGAAGGAGCTGGCCAACGAGTTCAAGGCCGAGTACAAGAAGCAGCTGGGCCAGGACTTCCCCTCCGACCCCAAGGTCCAGCTCTACGAGGCCATCCGCGCCGTGTTCCGTTCCTGGGACAATCCCCGCGCCAACGTGTACCGCCGGGACAACGACATCCCCTACTCCTGGGGCACCGCCGTCAACGTCATGCCCATGGTCTTCGGCAACCTGAACGACAACTCCGGCACCGGCGTGGCCTTCACCCGCGACCCCGCCACCGGCGAGAAGAAGCTGATGGGCGAGTTCCTGACCAACGCCCAGGGCGAGGACGTGGTGGCCGGCGTGCGGACCCCCATGCCCATCTCCGAGATGGAGAGCAAGTTCCCCCAGGCTTACGCCGACTTTATCAAGGTCTGCAATACCCTGGAGGATCACTACCGGGATATGCAGGACATGGAGTTTACCGTGGAGAACGGCAAGCTCTATATGCTCCAGTGCCGCAGCGGCAAGCGCACCGCCAAGGCCGCGCTGAAGATCGCCTGTGACCTGGTGGACGAGGGCATGATCGACGAGAAGAAGGCCGTCAGCATGATCGACCCCCGGAACCTGGACACGCTGCTCCATCCCCAGTTTGACATCAAGGCCCTGAAGGCTGCCACTCCCATGGGCAAGGGCCTGGGCGCTTCCCCCGGCGCCGCCTGCGGCAAGGTGGTCTTCTCCGCCGATGACGCCGTGGCCTGGAAGGAGCGGGGCGAGAAGGTGGTCCTGGTCCGTCTAGAGACCTCTCCCGAGGACATCACCGGCATGAAGGCCGCCCAGGGCATCCTCACCGTTCGCGGCGGTATGACCTCCCACGCCGCCGTGGTGGCCCGTGGCATGGGCAAGTGCTGCGTGTCCGGCTGCGGTGAGATCATCATGGACGAGGAGAACAAGAAGTTTACCCTGGCGGGCAAGACCTTCCACGAGGGCGACTGCATTTCCATCGACGGCTCCACCGGCAACATCTACGACGGCCTCATCCCCACCGTGGACGCTGAGATCGCCGGTGAGTTTGGCCGCATCATGGGCTGGGCCGACAAGTACCGCCAGCTGAAGGTCCGCACCAACGCCGACACCCCCGTGGACGCCAAGAAGGCCCGTGAGCTGGGCGCTGAAGGCATCGGCCTTTGCCGCACCGAGCATATGTTCTTTGAGGCAGACCGCATTGCCGCTTTCCGCGAGATGATCTGCGCCGACACCGTGGAGCAGCGGGAGAAGGCCCTGGAGAAGATCCTTCCCTATCAGCAGGGCGACTTTGAGAAGCTCTACGAGGCTCTGGAGGGCAACCCGGTGACCATCCGCTTCCTGGATCCCCCCCTCCACGAGTTTGTGCCTACCGAGGAGCAGGACATCGAGAAGCTGGCCAAGGACACCGGCAAGACCGTGGCCGACGTCAAGGCCATTATCGACTCTCTCCACGAGTTCAACCCCATGATGGGTCACCGCGGCTGCCGCCTCACCGTCACCTATCCTGAGATCGCGGTAATGCAGACCAAGGCAGTTATCCGTGCCGCCATCAATGTGCAGAAGAAGCACCCCGACTGGAAGATCGTGCCCGAGATCATGATCCCCCTGGTGGGCGAGATCAAGGAGCTGAAGTACGTCAAGGACGTGGTGGTGGCCACCGCCGACGCCGAGATCAGCTCCGCCAACATCGACCTTAAGTATGAGGTGGGCACCATGATCGAGATCCCCCGGGCCGCCCTTACCGCCGACGAGATCGCCAAGGAGGCCGAGTTCTTCTGCTTCGGCACCAACGACCTGACCCAGATGACCTTCGGCTTCTCCCGTGACGACGCCGGTAAGTTCCTGGGCGCCTACTACGACACCAAGATCTATGAGAGCGATCCCTTTGCCCGCCTGGATCAGAAGGGCGTGGGTATGCTGATGAAGATGGCCGTGAAGCTGGGCAAGGAGGTCCGGCCCACCATGCACGTGGGCATCTGCGGCGAGCACGGCGGCGACCCCACCAGCGTGGAGTTCTGCCACGAGATCGGTCTGGACTACGTCTCCTGTTCCCCCTTCCGGGTGCCCATCGCCCGGCTGGCCGCCGCCCAGGCTGCCATTAAGAACCCCCGCTGAAAAGCGGACTGACAGAAAAGTGAAGCGCCCCCGGCCCATTTTTGGGCCGGGGGTACTTTTTGTCTGCCGGAGGGCAAGGGCTGTGTCTTTTTAGGAGGGAGGAAAAGAAAAGTCAGATAATCCTGTTATGTGACTTTACTATTTTTCCCCAAATGTGATATAATACTCTCGCTGTTCTAATTTTAAAAACCATGGGAGCGGTATTGTGGAAGAATTGAAGGAATTAAAGGCTCGGATGGAGACCCAGCGGCCTGCCGCCTGGGACGATCTGCCCGACCTGAGCCTTTACATGGATCAGGTCATCGGCTACATGCCCCGGCAGCTCATCCGTTACGGCGGAGAGGAATGGCTCACCTCCGCCATGGTGAACAACTACATTAAGGACGGTCTGCTTCCCCGGGCCGAGGGCAAACGGTATTCCAAGGTGCATTTGGCGTACCTCACCGAGATCTGTGCCCTAAAACAAATACTGCCGGTGAAGGACGCGGGGCTGCTGGCCGGACACCGCGGACAGGAAGAGGCCGAAGAGGCATACGCTGCCTTCCGGGAGGAGCTGGACAGGGCGCTGGGTGAGACCGCCCAGCGGCTGGATACCGAGCGGGAAAAAGAAGAATTGCCCCGGCTGGCTCTGGCCCTGGCTCTGCGCAGCTATGCCGACAAGCTGGCCTGCCAGCGGATCATTGAACTGATCCGGGGCGAAGAGGACGAGGGCAAAAAATCCAAAAAGGAACGAAAGGAGCATAAGGCATGAGCGATTATGTCATTGTTACCGATTCCTCCGCGGACCTGAGCGCGGAAATGGTGGGGGAGCTGGACGTCAGCGTTCTGCCGCTGAGCTTTATCCTTCGGGGCACCACCCTGAAAAACTACCCTGATAACCGGGACATGTCTCCGGCGGAATTTTACCGGCTGATCCGGGAGGGGGAGATGCCCACTACCTCGGCGGTAAATATGCAGGAGTATGTAGATTTTCTCGCCCCTATTTTGGAGGCGGGCAAGGATGTGTTGGTGCTGGCCTTCTCCTCCGGGCTGTCCGCCACCTGCCAGTCGGCCAATCTGGCTGCCGACGAGCTGCGGGAGCGGTTCCCGGAGCGAAAGATCGAAGTGGTGGACACCCTCTGCGCCTCTTTGGGCCAGGGCCTTTTGGTGTGGTACGCTGCCCAAAAACGGCTGGCGGGGGAGAGTATGGAGGCCGTCCGGGACTGGTGTGAGGAGAATAAGCTCCACCTGTGCCACTGGTTCACGGTAAACGACCTGATGCACCTGAAGCGGGGAGGCCGGGTTTCGGCGGCCACCGCCGTGGCGGGCACCCTTCTCCAGATCAAGCCGGTGCTCCACGTGGATAACGAGGGGCGGCTTATCAACATGGCAAAGGCGCGGGGGCGGCTGGCCGCTTTAGACGCCCTGGTCAAAAAGGTGGGGGAGACCGGCACAGACCTGTCGGAGCAAGTCATCTTCATCAGCCACAGCGACTGCCTGGAGGAGGCCAAGTATGTGGGGGAGAAGATCAAGGAAGAATACCATGTGAAGGACGTGGTATATAACTTCATCGGCCCGGTCATCGGCAGTCACACCGGGCAGGGGTGTGTGGCCCTCTTTTTCCTGGGCACGCAGCGCTGAAAATACATGAGACGGCGGCGGGGGAAGCTCCGCCGCCGTTTGATAAGGAGAATGACCATGGATAATTGGCTGGAAGTGACGGTGGAGACCAGCGACGCCGAGCTGGAGGCCCTGGCGGCGCGTCTCACCATGAACGGCGCTGAGGGCCTGGTGCTGGAGAGCGAGAGCGATTTCCAGACCTTTTTGGAGCAGAACCGGCAATACTGGGACTATGTGGACGATGCCCTGCTGGAGCGGATGCGGGGCATGGCCCGGATCAAGTTCTATGTCACCGATGACGCCGGGGGCCGGGAGCAGATGGCCCAGGCCCTGCGGGGCATTGAAAACCCCGTTTCCACCGTGAAGCTGAAGGAGGAGGACTGGGCCTACGGCTGGCAGAAGTACTATCAACCTATGGCCGTGGGGGAAAAGATTTGGATCGTGCCCGAGTGGGAGCGGGGAAAGAGCGTTCCCGATGGCCGCACAGCGGTGTACCTCAACCCTGGCCTCACCTTCGGCACCGGCTCCCATGCGTCCACGCAGCTCTGCCTTACCCTGCTGGAAAAGTATCTGAAGGGCGGAGGCGCCGTGCTGGACCTGGGCTGCGGCAGCGGCATTCTGTCCATCGCCGCCATGAACCTGGGGGCGGCGCATGCTCTGGGGGTGGACATCGATCCCAAGGCGGTGGACGTGGCCTATGAAAATGCCGCCCTCAACGCCATTGAGCCGCCCCGGTACACCGTCCGGGCGGGGGACGTACTCTCTGACAAAACGCTGGTGGATGAGCTGGCCCAGGCGGGGCCGTTCCGGGTGGTGCTGGCCAACATCGTCGCCGACGTTATTATCCCTCTGTCCGCCTTTGCCCGGCGGTTTTCCGTCCCCGGCGGCATTTTCCTCTGCTCGGGAATTATTGACACACGGGCAAACGAGGTGGAGGCAGTCTTAAAAAAGAACGGCATGACCATTTTGGAGCGGCTGGAAAAGGACGGCTGGTGCGCCTTCGCGGCAGAAATGGAGTGAGAGCGTGAAAAAGAAGGCCATCGTTAAGACCTGGGAGCCGCCCCAGGGGCGGAGGACGCTGATCGTCAGCGACATTCATGGAAATCTGCCTTATCTCAAGGGAGTGCTTGCAAAAGCGGGCTTTTGCAAGGACGACGTCCTTGTTGTCCTGGGAGATATGGTGGAACGTTCGGAGACCAGCCTGGAGACATTACAATATGTGATGGAGCTAAGCAAAAATTACACAGTGTATACCGTCTGCGGCAACTGCGACAATTTGGTCATTGACTTTGTGCGGGGCGGAAAGGAGTTATCGACGGAATTTTTCGGGCGCTGGTTTTCCCGTCACGGAGAGCGGTGCGTTCTGGTAAAAATGGCCCACATGGCGGGGGCCTCTGTGGTGTCTCCAGCGGATTATCCTGCCGCCCAAAGGGCCATTCTGGAAGAATTCCCGGAGGAGATCGCCTTTCTGGAGAGTCTGCCCCACATCCTCGTTAACGACCACTATCTTCTGGTCCACGGCGGCGTGCCCAGGGAAGATGGGTTGGAGGAGCTGGACGCTTTTTCCTGTATGAAAAACGACGAGTTTCTTTTGGAAAGCCACCTCTTTCCCCACAACTTCCGCCGCTGGGTAGTGGTGGGGCACACGCCCGTGACCCTCTGCCGGGAGGATATCCCCTCGGCGGCGCCCCTGCTGGACGATAAGCGGCATGTAGTCGGCATCGACGGCGGCTGCACCCTGAAGCTGGACGGTCAGCTCAACGCCCTGATCCTGCCCCGGGAGCCAGGGGGAGAGTTCTCCTGTGTCTCCTACGACGGGTTCCCGGAAATGACCGCTCTGGATGCCCAGCAGTCCAGCGCCGATCCTATCAACATCCGCTGGGGACATAGCAAGCTGGAGATATTGGAACGGGGAGAGCTGTTCTCCCGGTGCCGCCATGTGGAGAGCGGGCGGGAGCTGGACGTGCTCACCGAGTACCTCTGGGAGCGGGACGGGGAGACCTACTGTGAGGACTCCACCGACTACCGCCTGCCGGTAGTTCCCGGCGATACCCTCTCGGTAGTGCGGCGGCTGAGCGATAGGGCTTTATGCAAAAAGGACGCCGTCACCGGGTGGTACTTTGGGCGGCTGGAATGAGCCTTGCCTCCCGCTTTTGGCTGTGGTATAATTTTTCCAGAATATTCCGGGACAGCGGTCCCGGTCAAAAATGAAAGCAGGAGGAAAGGCGTTATGATGAATTTTGAGTACTTTACCCCTACTAAGGTAGTCTTCGGAAAGGGAACAGTGGACAAGGTGGGCGAGCTGGTCAAGGCCCAGGGGGGCACCAAGGTCCTCATCCACTACGGCGGTGGCAGCGTCAAGCGCACCGGGCTTCTGGACCGGGTGAAGGCCGCCCTGGACGCGGCGGGGATCGCCCATGTGGAGCTGGGCGGCGTGGTGCCCAACCCCCGCATCAGCTTGGTACGGGAGGGCCTGGAGCTTTGCCGGAAGGAGGGCGTCGACTTCCTCCTGCCCGTGGGCGGCGGCAGCGTCATCGACTCGGCCAAGGCCATCGGCTATGGCCTTGCCAACGGCGGCGACCCCTGGGATTTCTATGACTTCAAGCGCACCCCCACCGCCTGCGCCCCTGTAGGCGTCATCGTCACCATTGCCGCCGCCGGCAGCGAGATGAGCAATTCCTCGGTTATCACCAACGAGGACGGCTGGCTCAAGCGGGGGTGCAATACCGACTACTCCCGGCCCAGGTTCGCCATCATGGACCCGGAGCTGACCATGACCCTGCCCGATTACCAGACCGCCTGTGGCTGCGCCGATGTTTTGATGCACACCATGGAGCGCTACTTCAACTTTGACGTGATGGACCTGACCGACGCCCTGGCCGAGGGGCTGATGCGCACCGTCATCGACGCGTCCAAGGTACTGGTAAAGGACCCGAAGAACTACGACGCCCGGGCCAACGTCCTCTGGGCCTCCAGCCTGTCTCACAACGGACTTACCGGCTGCGGCGCGGGCAACGGCGACTGGGCCTGTCACCGGCTGGAGCACGAGGTGGGCGGTATGTTTGATGTGGCCCACGGCGCGGGACTGGCCGCCATCTGGGGCAGCTGGGCGCGGTACGTCCTGCCTCAGAACCCGGCCCGATTTGCCAAGTTTGCCGTCAATGTGCTGGGGGTGGCTCCCCAGGGCGGCGACACCGCCACCGCGCTGAAGGGCATCGAGGCCATGGAGGACTTCTACCGGGCCATCAAGATGCCCACCAACCTGCGGGAGCTGGGCGTGGAGCCTACGGAAGAGCAAATTTTGGAGCTGGCGGAAAAGTGCGATATCGCCACCCGTGGCAACCTGGGCGCAGTGAAGCACCTGAGCCGGGAGGATATGGCGAACATCTACCGCATGGCGAGGTAAAAAGAAATTGAACAGGCAAGAAGCCGCACCACCTCACAAGGTGGTGCGGCTTCTTGTTTTCAAAATTTTATTGAGCAATTTCTGACAGCTTCTTTGTAATTCGACTTAAAACCTCTAAGTAGTATAGGTTTTCTTCTTTTGACATATCACTTTCTTTTAGTTTGCTGAGAGCATCCATTGTCTCGGTGTACTGGGCCATGTAGTCTGTATAAGCAGATAAGAGCGAGAGAGTATCGCCTGAATTTGAAAATTCTTGCATAAAATCGACATACTCATTAAAAAAGATTTCGAAGCTGTCCATGGCTTCTTTAAATTCGGGGCGGATACCGGAAACTGAATTAACCGGAAGTGGCTCGGCAAGTTTTGCAGTGCTGATTAAAGTGTTATAGTCGGCTAAATAGTCATATTGAAGGTTTCCCGTGCTCATGAAAAGAATTAGAATTGCTTTTTGTATGTCTGGTTGATAGGCGGAAGTAATGCTTATGGTTGCTGACACACTATTCGATTCTCCGCTTGCAGAAATGGAAGTACCATGTAGACCAGCTAAAGATGTATCAGTAGATACAGATACCTCAAAGCCATCGCCGATAGAAGAAATCATTTCCTCAATAGCGGAATCAAATGCACTCTCATTTTTGCATTCTGTTTGGCCCAAAATTAGTTGTACAGGATCGCCTGTGCTGACACTGAAAGCGGTGCCTTCGCTTGTTGATTCATTTGTATCCATCACATAATAAGATGGCACAGAAAACTCTATACCCCAACAGAAAAAGGAAAGTACGTTGTTTCATTTTTTTTGCTCGCGCTATTGGAGGAGGAACTATCGGTTATGTATTGTGACACCGCTGGTTGTATTTCAAGGACTGGCGTTGATTCATCTTTTTGCACTATGTTATCATCCGTATTGCCAGGAGAGGGAGTATCTATTGTGGGCTCAGATTCTGCTGGCACAATTTTTAATCCAGCATTCCATACTTCCTTTTCCATCCGAATCGTTGAGGTTGAACCAAGAGCTGAGGCGGAATAACTAATTTGCCCATTGTCATAGGTAAAAGTTTTGCTATCATCCCCGGAAGCGAGAAGGGCGTAAGCGGTTTTCTCTTTGTTGTTTACTGACTCCCATGAATAAGGCCCTTCAGATGTTGCGGGAGCGATATATGTTCCAGACCAGTACAGAGAATAAGTATCACCGCCGTCACTGACCCAATAAATTTCTATAATATCGCCGTCAACAATGGCACCTTGATAGTTATCCTCGGAATCACTGTTTATTTGTTTCCACTGACCCGATAAATCTGGGGGAACTGTGGGAGAAGTGGAGGGGGAGGGGGATGAGCTTTTCTCTTTATTGTTGCAAGCGGACAGAGCAAGGCACAGTAGAAAGGAAAGGACTAAGGAAATGACCTGTTTTGTGTTTTTCATATGCATTCTCCTTTCATATCACAACAGAATAACCGATATTGGTTAATATCATTATATACCGTATTCGGATAACATTCAAGTAGAAAGTGGGGCTTGAATGTTATGATCTCATATGCCAGACTGTGGAATACCATGCGGGAGAAGGGGATCACCCAGTATACCCTGATCAAAAAGTACAAAATAAGCCCGGCGCAGATCACCCGGCTGAAGCGGAACGAGAGCGTCAGTACCCATACCATAGAAATGTTTTGCAGAATTTTGGACTGCCGGGTAGAAGATGTAATGGAATATATCAAAGGAGAGGAAAATGTTGAAATATAAAGGGAAAATCTATTGACTTTCCGCTTTTTCACTGGTATACTACTTAGGCCGCATTGAACAGGTCTGCAAGTGAGAGTTCTCTCCGCCTGCAAGAGCGAGCCCGTAATAAAGGAGTGAAACACGCATGACAGCAATCATTGAGACCGGCGGCAAGCAGTACAAGGTGGCTGAGGGCGATACCCTCTTCATCGAGAAGCTGCCCAACGAGGCCGGGGACAAGGTGACTTTCGACAAGGTCCTGGCCGTCATCGACGGGGACAAGGCGACCTTCGGCGCTCCCCTCGTCAACGGTGCCAAGGTTGACGCCGAGGTGGTCAAGAACGGACGGGGCAAGAAGATCATCGTCTTCAAGTACAAGCCTAAGAAGAATTACCGCCGCAAGCAGGGCCATCGTCAGCCCTATACCAAGGTGACCATCGGCAAGATCTCCGTGTAATGATCACCGCCACATTTCATCTTGACGGCAAGCGCATCGTCTCCTTCCAGGTGGAGGGGCACAGCGGACTTGCCGACGAGGGAGAGGACGTCCTCTGCGCCGCCGTCACCAGCGCCGTCCGCCTTACCGAGTGCGCCGTCAACGACGTGCTGGGGCTGGAGGCCAGCGTGAAGGTGAAGAGCGAGAAAGCCCTCATTTCCCTCAAGCTCCCGGTTGGACTGGGGCAGACCAATGAGAGTACCTGTCAGACCCTTCTGACGGCCCTCATGCTCTACCTCTCCCAGCTCCACGAGGAGTACCCAGAAAACATCATTGTCATGGAGGTGTAAACCAATGCTGAATATTGGTCTTCAGTTCTTCGCCCACAAGAAGGGCGGCGGCTCCACCAAGAATGGCCGCGATTCCCACGCCCAGCGTCTGGGCGTCAAGCGGGGCGATGGTCAGTTCGTACTGGCGGGCAATATCCTGGTTCGTCAGCGGGGTACCCACTTCCACGCCGGCGCCGGTGTGGGCATGGGCAGCGACAATACCCTGTTTGCCCTGCGTGACGGCAAGGTCAAGTTCTCCCGTCTGGGGAAGGATCGCCGTCAGGTTTCCATCGAGGAAGCCGCCGCGGAGTAAGTTCGGATAAACCGAGAAGCCCCGGACATAGTAAGTCCGGGGCTTCTTTTCACCATGGGAGGAGGGCGAGTATGCCCAGCGGTTTTATTGACAAGGCCCGTATTACCGTACGCTCCGGCGCGGGCGGCGGCGGCGCGGTGGCGTTTCACCGGGAAAAGTATGTGGCCGCCGGGGGTCCAGACGGCGGCGACGGCGGACGGGGCGGCGACATTGTTCTCAAGGTGGACGAGCATATGTCCACCCTGATGGATTTTCGGTATAAGCGGAAGTATGTGGCTGCCGACGGGATGCCGGGACAGACCAAGCGGTGCTCCGGGAAGGACGGCGACGATCTGGTCATCCGGGTGCCGCGGGGCACGGTGGTCCGGGACACCGAGACCGGGGAGATCATCTGCGACATGGCGGGCCAGGACAGCTTTGTGCTGTGCAGGGGGGGCCGGGGCGGCTGGGGCAACCAGCACTTTGCCACCCCCACCCGGCAGGTGCCCCACTTTGCCAAGGCGGGACTGCCGGGGAAAGAGATGGACGTGACCCTGGAGCTGAAGCTGCTGGCCGACGTGGGCCTGGTGGGCTTCCCCAATGTGGGAAAGTCCACCCTCCTCAGCGTGGTCACCCGGGCCAATCCCAAGATCGCCAACTATCACTTTACTACCCTTTCTCCCAACCTGGGAGTGGTGCCTCTGGAGGACGACCTGTCCTTCGTGCTGGCCGACATCCCCGGCATCATCGAGGGGGCCAGCGAGGGAGCGGGGTTGGGACACGACTTTCTGCGGCACATTGACCGCTGCCGTCTGCTCATCCACATCGTGGACGTCTCCGGCTCCGAGGGGCGGGACCCGGTGGAAGACTTCGAGGCCATCAACGCCGAGCTTTCCCAATACAGTCCCGAGCTTGCCACACGGCCCATGATCGTGGCGGGGAACAAGGTGGACATCGCCCCTGACCGGGAAGGGATGGAAAAGCTGAAGGCTCACGCGGAAAAGCTGGGGCTGCCCTTCTTTGAAATTTCCGCCGCCGCCCACCAGGGTACCCGGGAGCTGATGTACTTTGCCGCGCAACGGCTCCGGGAGCTGCCCCCCATCACGGTCTACGAGCCGACCTATGTGGAGCGGCCCCCGGAGGTGGACACCTCGGAGGACCTCTCCATCGAGCGCATTGACGATACCTGGGTGGTGGACGGGCCATGGCTGCGGCAGCTTATGGCAAATGTGAACTTTGGGGACTACGAATCCCGCAACTGGTTTGAGCGCAAGCTCCGGGAGGCTGGGCTGTATGCCCGGCTGGAGGAGATGGGCATACAGGATGGCGATGCTATCTGCCTCTATAACCTGGAATTTGAGTACCAGCGGTAAGTCAAAGGCTGCGGCCCCGGCGGAAAACTTCCGCCGGGGCCGCTTTTTGCGTTTTCAATGGAGAACAGGGTGTTATTTTTCCAGGACTGCCTTGGCCGCGTCGTAGTCGGAGCAGATCAAAAGCAACACAGAATTGCCCCGGGTCTCCACGATGGCCCCCTCCAGCTTGGATGTTTCGCCGGGGAGATAGTCCGCCAGGGACTCCTTCTGATCCTCCACCCGGTAGCCCAACTGCTTGGCGGCGGTCTGGGCGGCGTCCTCGTCGGAGAGGGTGAAGATGGCCAGCTCGTCGGCGGAGGTGGCGTTGGCCATGTAGACAAGGCACCCGGTGACGGTGGCCTCGTCGATGCCGTAGAGAGCGCAGGCAGTGGCCTGGTCCACCTCCTCCAGACCGCCGGAGAAGACCCCGGGGGTCTCCATCAGGTCGTGAAAAATGGCGGTGGCGTCGAAGCTCTTCTCCCCACCGCAGGAGGCCAGAGAGAAAATGAGAACGCCGGAGAGGAGCATAGAGAGAAATTTTTTCATGGGAAATACCACCTTCTTGTCTTTTTCTCAGGCAGTTGAGGGGAGGACGGCAGATCAAAGGACGAGCGGGGCAAGGGACAGGCACAGCCGAAAAATGCTCGAAACGGTCAGGGCCCGGTGTGGGTAGTCAAATAGTCCAGCCAAAGGATGTAGCCGTCTTTCTTAAAGTGTACACCATCGGCGGAGAGATCCTTGACGGCCTCGCCGTTTTCGTCTATCAGGGCCTCGGCGACGTTGACCAGGCGGACCTTTTTTTCCTCGGCCATGGCGGACAGGGTCTCGTTGTAGGCGGCGATGTTCTCGTTGGTGACGTAGTAAAGCTGGTCGTTGGCCTTGCACTTTTCCGTGTTCACCGGGATGATGGACTGGATGTAGATGGCGGCGTCCTCCTCCCGCTCCCGAATGGCGTCGATGAGCTTGCCATAGGTCTCGGCAAAGTTTTCCGGGGCCCGGTAGCCCAACTCGTTGACCCCCAGGGAGATATAGACCTTGCCGTACTGCCGCTCCGCCAGGGCGTCCAGGATCGAGACTTTCTTGTCGCCCCGGCGGATCACGTTTTTACCGTCCACTACATCGTAGACGGTAATGCCGGTGTGGACCAGAAAGTCCGCCTCAGAGGTGATACCGCTGAAGAGACGGAAACCATCGGTGCGGGAATCGCCGATAAAGACCGCGTCGGAAAACCACTCCTCCTGGTCTACCGCCTCTCCCACAGGTACCGGTTGAGACCAGTCCGGTTCGGGGGTGGTCTCAGGAGTAGGCTCTGGGGTGGGGGCGGGCGCAGGGGTAGGGGCAGCCGGCGTAGGGGGAATGATTGTGGCCACGGGAGCGGTCTCCGCGGCTTGCACGGAAAGGCTGGCGGTGTCGGGCCGGCCCATCAGAGCGGCAAAGATAGCTGCCAGGCAGAGGGTGAGGGCCACGAAGAGCCAGCGGGGCGGCGTGTGATCGGGGGAAGAGAACAAGACGGATCAGCTCCTAAAATCGGATAGTGAAAGGGGAACAAGACGGTCAGCGCCCAGCAGCTTGGCCAGCTGAGCCAGGTTTTCCACCTCGTAGGTGGGTTTGACTACGCCGGTCCTGGCACCGGGCCAGTGGATCCATACGCTGTCCAGCCGGGCGTTGAAGGCGCCGGTGATGTCGCTGGAAAGGGAGTCGCCGATGACCAGGACCTGGCTCTTACTGCGGGTGGCACCCAGGTCCTCCAGCACCAGGTCAAAAAACCGCTTCTCGGGCTTGCGGCAGCCCATTTCCCCGGAAATATAGACCCGGTCACCAAAATACCGGGCCAGGGGGGAGGCTTCCAACCGTGACCGCTGGACGTAGTCCACGCCGTTGGTGACGAGGGCCAGGGTGTACTTTTCCGAAAGATTGCGGCACAGCCGCTCCGCGCCGGGGATGAGCAGTGGATTCTCCGCCAAGGCATGAAGGCCGTAGTCGTTCCATGTCGCCGGGTCGCCCTCCACCCCCTCTTGCTCCAGGAACCGGGCATAGCGTTCCACCACCAGAGCTTCCTGGGTAATCTTGCCCTGGTCAAAATCGGCCCAAAGGCCGGCGTTGATGGTCTTAAAACGCTGTTTCCGCTGCGGGGTGGGGTCCAGACCAAAATGCACCAGGGTCTTGGTGAGAGAAAAATCCTGGGCGGAGTGGAAGTCAAACAGGGTGTCGTCGGCGTCGAAGAGGAGCCAGCGGTAATTCATCATGAGCGAATACTCTCCTTTTTATGATGAAAGGTGGCGTACATTCGGACGGCGGAGGAGACGATGAGCACGCCCACCGCCAAGGCCCCGGCCACTCCCAGTACGTGGAGAAGGGAGGAGGTAAAGGCGGCGACGTCGCCGTTCACGGCGTGCTCCATAGTGTAGTAGATGCCCGCGCCGGGGACCAGGGGAAAGAGGGCCAGCATTTGATAGCTGGTCACGGGACATTTGCGCAGCCGGGCCATGATCTCGGCGTAAGCCGAAATGGCAATGGCGGCGGCCAGGGTCTGGGCGATATCGCTGTGGAGCAGAGGGGCGGTGAGAAGATAGACCAGCCAGCCCAGCGCCCCGCCAAAGGCGCAGATCAGGGTGCCGGGCAGGGTGTGGATATTATAGAGGGCAAAAAACCCACCACTGCCCAGAAAAGCAAAAAGGACGGGGAGAAGATGGGGCCATGGGGACAAAGAGGCGTTCACGGCGGATGTGGGGAAGAGGAGCTGGGATACCCCCAAAGCCAGGGCGGCCCCCAGAGCCAGGGATACCCCGGTGAGAAGGGAATCCGCCAGCTTGCTTAGCCCGGCCATCATATCTCCGGCCATAATGTCCCGAATGGAGTTGGTAAACATGGCGCCGGGGACCAGGGCCATGAACGCGCCGATAATGATAAGGTCACTGTGCTCTCCCAGGCCGGCCCAGGTCAGGGCCAGGGCGGTGAGAGCGGAGAGGGCGGAGCAAAGCATGGTCTTCAGGAAAAGATTGGTCCGAAGCCAGGTGAGGGTGGCCATGCAAAGGCCAATGACCACGCCGCAGATCCCGGCACAGAGGCCATCCCGGAGAGAGCCGCCAAAGAAAAGAGAGAAAAAAGCGGCGCCCAGGAGGTAGGAGAGCAGAACGGTAAAAAGAGAAAAGCTGCGGCGGACTTTTCTCACCGCCTGGAGCTGCTCCTGAGCCTGTGGGAGAGGGGGCGTTTCCGCACACAGACGACGGCACAAGCCATTATACAGCTCCAGCTGATCTACGTCGGTACCGTGGGAGGCGACGATGCGGCGGACCTGCGATCTTACTTGGCCGCTGGGAGTGGTAAAGCTGACAAAGATGCAGTTGGGAATGACAAAGGGGTCGGCCTCTGCCACGCCATAGGCCAGCAGAAGCCGCTGGATGGACTCCTCCACCCGGTAAATTTCCGCCCCACTCTCCAGTAGGCCATAGCCCAGATCGGAGGCGAGGAGGAGAAGCGCGTCATAGTCCACCCAAAGTCCCCCCAAAAACAGGAGATCACCGTGAAGGCTCCTGTAGATTTTTCTCTCTCAGCACGAACCAGTGTACCGCATTTTCCTTCCGTAGGCAAGAGGTCTTTTTATCCTATCCCATGGCAAGCCGCTCCCGGCAAAGCTCCTGGTAGAGAGCGGATAACGACCAGGAGGCATTATCGGGGGTCAGCACCGCCTTCAGCACCGTCCGGGGGACCGCCATCCGCCGCAGGGTGGCGAGAAGACGGTCCAGCTGGGCGTTGGAGAGGAAACAAAAAACAAGGATAGGCTCGTTTACCACAGAAACAGGGGCATTTTCTCCTGAGGCATCCCCAGCGGAAGGAACCGGGGCGGCAAGCCCCTGGGCCAGGGCGCTTACGGTGCGGTCCAGGTCGGAGGTCCCTATCAGGCGGAGCCGGAGGCCCTGGATGGCGCAGTGTTGTTTTAGCTTCGGCGTCCAGGCAGCGCCAAGGGGATCGTAGAGCAGCAGAGTGGGCTTGGCCATGGGGAAACCTCCTTACAGCTTCTTGATGGGGTGGCGGATGACGGTCTTCCACTTCTCCGGCGAAGACTTTCGAGGGTCGGAGAGGTAAATTTCATGGTGCAGACGCCGGTCCGACAGGTCGTTTTGATAGCCGTTTTTCTTCAGGTATTCATCCATCAGCGCCACCGACGCCGGTTCGCTGTCATAGGAACCCAGGTGCATGATCTGGACGCAGAGCCCCTCGCGGAGGGTGAGAAATTCCGCCGCCGAGCAGTCCAGCTTTTTCTTTCGCTTCGCTTCGACCTTGGCCCACTGAAAATCGGCTTCCGTGGCAAAATCGGGCAGGCGGATGACCGAGATCCAATGGAAGCCGGATTTGTCAGCATAGTCCACACCCGCCACGCCGTCTTGCCACCAAAAGCCCTCCAGGGGCGGGACCACGTACTCAAAAAAGCCCTGGATCTTATGCTCACCCTTATAGCTCATCTTAATGGTATAGGCCAGGGCGTAAAGAACGCCCAGGGCCTGCTGGTAGGCCCCGCCCTCCTCATTGGGGTCGCCGCTGCCCCGGACGGCAATGAAGTTCATGTTGGGTACGTCCACCAGTTGGGGCGTGGCGGCGGGAAGATAAAATTCTTTATATTCTTTTTTGAAATCAAAGGCCATGAAAAACACTCCTTATAATAATGGGGCAATAGCCTTGGGCCTGTATTACTCCCTGACCAGCAGGGCCACGCTCTCCACGTGGTGGGTACGGGGGAAAAGGTCTACGGCGGCGGCTTTTACCGGGCGGTAGCCATTTTTAGTAAAGCGTTTGATGTCCCGGGCCAGGGTGGCCGGGTCGCAGGAGACATAGACCACTCGCCTTGGGGCCATTTGAGCAATGGAGACCACCACGTCCTCCGCCAGTCCCTTCCGGGGCGGGTCTACGGTGATCACATCGGGGCGAACGCCGTCGGTGGCCAGCTTGGCGGCTATGTCCGAGGCGTCGCCGCAGAAGAACTCCACGTTTTCAATACCGTTGCGGCGGGCGTTCTCCTTGGCGTCATCGATGGCCTGGGGGACGAGTTCCGCTCCGATAGCACTTTTGACCCGGCGGGCCAGACACAGGGTGATGGTGCCAATGCCGCAGTAGAGGTCAAGGGCGGTCTCGCTGCCGTCCAGGGCGGCAAAGTCCAGGGCCAGAGAATAGAGCTTTTCGGCCTGGGGGGTGTTTACCTGATAAAAGGAGGGCACTGACAGGCGGAAGGAGAGGCCGCACATCTCGTCCATGAGGAAGTCGTCCCCCCAGAGGGTACGGTAGCTGTCTCCCAGGATCACGTTGTTTCGCTTTTCGTTGACGCCCAGGACAACGCCCTTCAGTCCCGGCTCGGCGGCGCGAAGAAGGCTTACCAGTGCGTCCTCATGGGGAAGGGACTTGCCGTTGACCAGCAGACAGCAGAGGCTTTCCTCCGCCCGGTTGGTGCGGACATAGAGGTGACGCAGAAGGCCCCCGCCGGATCTCTCGTCATAGGCGCTGACGGAATACTGCTCCATATATTTCTTTAGCGCCCCCCGGAGTTGGGCGGCGGGAAGGGGCTGAAGGAGGCAATCGTTCACGTCGGTAACGGTGTGGGTGCCGGCGGCATAGAAGCCCACAGAGCTGCCGGAGATGGGAAATTGCACCTTATTTCGATAACGTTCGGTATTTTCTGTGCCATAAATTACAAAATCACTGGGAATCCAGCCACCGATGCGCTCCAGGCAGTCCAGCACCTTTTGCCACTTGAACGCCAGCTCTTCGGTATAGGTCATGTGCCGGAGGGAGCAGCCGCCGCAGAAGGCAAAGTGGGGGCAGTCGGAAGCTGTCCGGGCCGGGGAAGGGGAGGCGACCTTTACCGTGTGGCCCCAGGCGGCGGACCTGCCCACCTTGTCCAGCTGGACAAGGCACTTTTCGCCCTTTAACGCCCCTGTGACAAAGACGGTCATGCCGTCGGGAAGGCGGGAGACTCCGGCGCCATAGGCGTCATAGCCGGTGACAGTCAGCTCCAGGGGCGGGGGGAGGGGCGGCTTCTTTTTCACGGTGGGGACTCCTTTCTGAGATCGGATACCCCATTGTAACATATTTTAGACTTCATGTTTACAATTTCTTCTTTTTTATTGGGAAAGAATGTGGTAAAATAGATTTTAACATGGGGTGGCACGCCCTGCCCCGAGCATAGCATGAATATTTCGCGACAGGAAAGGCGACAAACGATATGGGCATTTTGAAAAAACTGTTTGGAACTACCTCGGAAAAGGAGATCCGGGCCATTGAGCCGCTGGTCAAGAAGATCGAGGCGCTGGAGGAGCCGTACAAGGCCCTTACCGACGCCCAGCTTCAGGCCAAGACCCCGGAGTTTAAAGAGCGGCTCCGCAACGGAGAGACCCTGGAGGACATTCTTCCCGAAGCCTTTGCCACCGCCCGGGAGGCGGCGGACCGGGTGCTGGGGCTGCGGCCCTACCGGGTGCAGCTTATTGGCGGCATCATTCTCCATCAGGGACGCATTGCCGAGATGCGGACCGGCGAAGGTAAGACCCTGGTGGCTACTCTGCCCGCCTACCTCAACGCCCTCACCGGCGAAGGCGTCCACGTGGTCACGGTCAACGACTACCTGGCCAAGCGTGACTCGGAGTGGATGGGCAAGCTCTATCGGTTCCTGGGCCTTACGGTGGGTCTGGTCATTCACGACGTGGAACCGAAGGACCGCAAGGCGTCCTACGCTGCCGACATCACCTATGGCACCAATAACGAGTTTGGTTTTGACTACCTCCGGGATAACATGGCTATCTATGCAAACGAGTTGGTGCAGCGGGGCCACGCTTTCGCCATTGTGGACGAGGTGGACTCCATCCTCATCGACGAGGCCCGGACCCCCCTTATCATTTCCGGCCAGGGCGACCAGTCCACCCAACTTTACGAGGTGGCAGACCGCTTTGCCGCAGGGCTGAAGAAGAAGGTATATGCCAAGACCGATTCCAAGGAGGAGGAAGACCCCGATCTGGACGCGGACTATATCGTGGACGAGAAGGCAAAGACGGTCACACTTACCTCCCGGGGCGTGGAGAAGGCGGAGAGGGCCTTTGGCGTGGAGAACTGGTCCGACCCGGACAACGCCACCATCTCCCATCATGTCAACCAGGCCATTCGGGCCAGGGGACTCATGAAACGGGACATCGACTACGTGGTCAAGGACAATGAGATCATCATCGTGGATGAGTTTACCGGACGGCTCATGTTTGGCCGGCGGTATTCTGAGGGGCTCCACCAGGCCATTGAGGCCAAGGAGGGGGTCCAGGTCCAGCGGGAGAGCAAGACCCTGGCCACCATCACCTTCCAGAATTATTTCCGCCTTTACGGCAAGCTCTCCGGCATGACGGGCACCGCCATGACCGAGGAGGAGGAGTTCAACGGCACCTATGCCCTGGACGTGGTGGAGATCCCCACCAACAAGCCGGTGGCCCGTATCGACCACGATGACGCGGTCTATAAGACTGAGGCGGGCAAGTTCCGGGCAGTGATCCGGCAGATCCAGGAGTGCCACGAGAAGGGCCAGCCGGTGCTGGTGGGCACCATCTCCATTGAGAAATCCGAAGTTCTCTCCGCGCTGCTCAAGCGGGCGGGCATCCAGCACAATGTGCTCAACGCCAAGAACCACGAGAAGGAAGCGGAGATCGTGGCCCAGGCGGGCAAATTTGGCGCAGTCACCGTTGCCACCAACATGGCCGGACGTGGTACCGACATCATGCTGGGCGGTAATGCCGAGTACCTGGCGAAGGCTGACCTGCGCCGCCAGGGGATGAGCGATGAGCTGATCGCCGAGGCCACCGGCTTTGCCGAGACCGATGACGAGGAGATCATCGCCGCCCGGAAAGCGTTCCAGGAGGCCCAGGCCAAGTATAAAGAGGAGATCAAGCCGGAGGCCGAGAAGGTCAAAGCCGCCGGAGGGCTTTTCATTGTGGGTACCGAGCGTCACGAATCCCGGCGCATCGACAATCAGCTCCGGGGCCGTGCCAGCCGCCAGGGCGACCCCGGCGAGACTCGGTTCTTCCTCTCCCTGGAGGACGATATCATGCGGCTGTTTGGCTCCGAGCGGGTCATGGGCATGATGGATAAGCTGGGGGTGGACGAGGACACTCCCATTGAGCAAAAGATGCTTACCAACGCCATCGAGAGCGCCCAAAAGCAGGTAGAGTCCCGGAACTTCCAGGCCCGGAAGTCTACCCTGGAATACGATGACGTGATGAACACCCAGCGGCAGGTCATCTATAAGCAGCGCCGCCAGGTGCTGGATGGGGAGGACATCCACGGCAGCATCCAAAAGATGATGGACAACGCAATTGAAGGCGCGGTCAATGGACACATCGGAGAGCAGGGGCACCTGACCGCCGACGACTGGCGGGGGGCCACCGAGCATTTCCGGGGGGTGTTCCTGGCGCCGGACGAGCTGAAGTATACCGACGAGGAGCTTTCCCATCTCTCCGCCGACGAGCTTTGTCGGCAGTTGGAGGAACGGGCCGAGGCGATCTACTCCGCCAAGGAACGGGAGCTGGGAGAGACCATGATGCGGGAAGTGGAACGGGTGGTCATGCTCCGGGTGGTGGACGAATACTGGATGGACCATATCGACTCCATGCAGGAGCTGCGCCAGGGTATCGGTCTGCGGGCCTACGGCCAGAGCGATCCTGTCATTGAGTATAAGCGGGAAGGCTACGACATGTTTGAGGAGATGGTCGCCGCCATCCAGGAGGAGACCGTGCGGCGGCTGTTCCTGGTGCGGGTGCAGCCCCAGGGTGAGGTCAAGCGGGAACGGGTGGCCAAGGTCACAGGCACCTCCGGCGGTAGCGACGGCAGCGTTCGTAAGCAGCCTGTGACCCGGAAGGGCGTCAAGATCGGCCGCAACGACCCCTGCCCCTGCGGCAGCGGTAAAAAGTGGAAGAAGTGCACCTGCAAGGAATACCACAGCGAAGAGGAATAAAAGAGGGCCCCTGCCGTACGGCGGGGGCTCTTCCGTACAGGAGGGAAACGTATGGCGCTTTATGACAAAAAAGTCAATGATCTGATCCTTCACACCTCCACCCTCCTGGAAGAGCTGGGAGTACCGCATGCCTTCACCACCCGCTTTGGGGGCGTGTCTACAGATGTCTTCACATCTCTTAACCTGGGATTGAACCGGGGGGACGCGCCGCCGCGGGTGCGGGAAAACTACCGCCGGGTGTGTACGGCTCTGGGCGTGGAGATGGGAAAGCTGGTCCTTTCCAGCCAGGTCCATGAGGACACGGTGCGAAAGGTGACTTTGGAGGACGCCGGAAAGGGTCTGGATCAAAAAATTGAGTATAGCGCCGACGGACTGATGACAAACGTCCCTGGGATGACCCTTGTCACCTTTGGGGCCGACTGTCTGACCATTATGCTGTTTGACCCGGTGCAAAAGGCCATTGCCAACGTCCATGCCGGGTGGCGGGGGACGGCAATGGGGATCGTAGACCGGGCGGTGGAAGGAATGAAAACGGAATACGGCAGCCAACCATCCGACCTGGTGGCCGCCATCGGGCCGGGTATCTCGGCATGCTGCTTTGAGACCCATGAGGATGTGCCAAACGCTATGCGGGCGGCCTTGGGAGATGAGGTGTCGAAGTTTGTAGTTAGCCTTGGCGGCGGGAAGTGCAAGGTGGACCTGAAAGGGATAAACGCCTTGCGGTTGAGACGGTGCGGCGTGATGACTACAAATATAGACATATCGCCGGATTGTACCATGTGCGCCCACGAAAAGTATTGGTCTCACCGGTATACAAGGGGAGAGCGTGGGAGCCAGGCGGCTTTTCTCTCCCTGCCGGAGGGTGGGCTATGAGAAAAAGGATAACAAAGATAATGGCCCTTTCTCTGGCAGGGGCACTGGCGTTGGGGGGGTGCGCGGCCCCGGCTCCGTTACCCCCCGCCTCCACGGCCACCCCTGTGCCTACCGCCCCAGTGGAAGAGAGAAAAACCGATTTTGCGCTGCCCTGTTATCCCGCGGTGGGGTTTCATCCCATCACCGGGACAAACAGATTGAATCTGACCCTTTCGCCGCTGCTTTATCGGGGGTTGTTCCGCCTGAACGGGCGGTTCGAGCCGGTGGGGGAGTTATGCCGGGAGTATGCCGTCAGCGAGGATGGGTTGGTATGGACATTTCGGCTGACGTCCGCCTTTTTTTCTGATGGCTCGCCCCTCACGGCAAAGGAGGCTGCGGCTTCTCTCAACACGGCCCGGAAGAGCCAACGTTATCGGGAACGGCTAGCCGATATTTCCAAAGTGTTGGAAGAAGAGGGGGCAATTGTAGTCACTCTCTCAAGGGCCAATGGGGCGCTGCCTGCACTGCTGGATGTGCCCATTGTCAAAGAGACAGATGATCCCAACAGGCCGCTGGGAACGGGGATCTATTATCTGCGGGATGAAGGAGACAAGCTTTTTCTTCAGGCCAGGGCCGGGGCGGTAACACCGTTGGAGACCATTGACCTTCGGCCAGTGGCGGCCAGCGACGACCTGATCTATGCCTTTGACGCCGGGGAGATCGCGCTGGTGGACACCGATCTTACCAGCACCAATGCGCTGGGTTACTCCGGGCGGTTTGAGACCACTGACTACGCCACTACGGCGCTGGTATATGTGGGGTGCAACACCAGGTCGGGCGTTTGCAAGGACCCCTTGGTGCGTCAGGCGGTGGCCCGCGTTGCGGACCGCGAGGGGATGACCAAGCGGTTGCTGGCAGGCCACGCCGTGGCGGCGGCGCTGCCCATCCATCCCGCGGCGGCGGAATATGACGGTGAGGCGGCGGCTGAACTGCGCTATAATAAGGAAGAGGCTGCCGGACTGCTGACTGAGGCGGGGTGGAGCCTTGGTGAGGAGGGCCTTGCCAGGGGGAGGCAGCAGCTGACGATAAAGTTTCTTGTTAATCAAGATAATACGATTAAGATGAAAATGGCGGAAGAACTGAGCAGTGAGCTGGAGGAGCTGGGATGCGCGGTCACATTGGAAAGATTGCCCTGGGACGATTATGCCGCCGCATTAAAAAAGGGGGACTTTGATCTCTATTTGGGCGAAGTGGTGCTTACCGCTGACTTTGATCCAAAAGTCTTGCTCGATGGCGCGCTGAATTATGGCGGCTTTGCCGATAAAGAAACGGATCGGCTTCTGGAGCTTTACCGGGCTGCAGCCGGAGAGGAGCGGAAGCAAGCGGCGGCGGAGCTTTGGGAGCGCTTTGTCCAGGTCGTCCCTATTATACCCTTGTGCTTTAAAAACGGCTCCCTGCTGACACAATGGGGGCGGGTATCGGGAGCGGCGCCCACCCAGCGGGATGTGTTTGCAGGTCTGGAAAATTGGCGGTTAGCCATTTCCTGAAGATTTCCTGACAATGGCCCTCTTCTCCTTGACGGCGAAGGGGGCCTCTTTTATAATGGTAAAAAGAAGATGCAAAAGGCTGGTTGACTACAAAGATAAGCCACTGAAAATGAAGGAAGACAAACATAGTCAAGGAGGAGAAACAATGGACGCAAGGATCCTGGTGGTGGATGACGAGCCGGAGATCGCCGATCTGGTGTCCGTCTATCTCCGGGGGGAGGGCTTTCAGGTCTTTCCCTGTGGCAGCGGCGGCGAGGCGTTGGAGGTGCTGAGCCGGGAAAAGATCGATCTGGCGGTGCTGGATGTCATGCTGCCGGACATTTCCGGGCTGACCCTATGCGCTGAGATCCGCCGTTCCTGGCAGTTTCCTATCCTTATGCTCACTGCCAAGACCGAGGACACCGACAAGATCATGGGACTTACGGTGGGGGCGGACGACTATGTGACTAAGCCCTTTAGTCCCTTGGAACTGGTGGCCCGGGTGAAGGCCCAGCTCCGGCGGTATACCAGCTACAACAGCGGCGACAAGGATGAGGAGGAGACCCTGAACATCAACGGCCTTGCCATTAACCGCAATACCCATCAGTGCTGGCTCTATGATAAACCAGTGAGCTTGACCCCGATTGAATTTGATATCCTTTGGATGCTTTGCGCTAACCGGGGGAAGGTGATCTCTGCTGAGGAGCTTTTTGAGACGGTCTGGGGAGAAAAGTACTTGGATCGGAACAATACTGTAATGGTGCATATCCGCCGCTTACGGGAGAAGCTGGAGGAGCCCAGCGGTCATCCGCGGTTTATCAAAACGGTGTGGGGCGTAGGGTACAAGATAGAGTAAAATCTCAAAAATCGGAAAAATTTCATTGACAAGGGCCGGGGAATCGGGTATACTAATCCATGCCCTATTTGGGTGGACATGGCGGCATAGCTCAGTTGGCTAGAGCGCACGGTTCATACCCGTAAGGTCCCCGGTTCAAATCCAGGTGCCGCTACCAATCCTCGGGAGACGCCTGGGGCGTCTCCCGGGGAACTCCTTTTGAACGGCGTATGCGCCGGGTGTGACGATATGGCGCGTTGGTCAAGAGGTTAAGACACCGCCCTTTCACGGCGGTAACATGGGTTCGATTCCCATACGCGTCACCACGTTGGAGGAAACCAACTCCATTCCGCTTCCGCCGCTCTGGCGAAAGCTCCATATCCGTTGGTTCCCTCCTCCTTCTCCCCACAAAGCTGAGGATCGCTTTGTGGGGAACCCCAGCCCGGAGGCTTAGCTCAGCTGGTTAGAGCGCCTGCTTCACACGCAGGAGGTCACTGGTTCGAGTCCAGTAGTCTCCACCAAAAGAAATGAGACGCCACAAGGCGTCTCATTTCTTTTGGTATGGAGTCTCGGACGAGAACCATGGTTTGAGCCATTGCCTCCTGAGGTGACTACAAGTATAGACGACAAGCGCAGACAAAAAAGGAACTCCCAGTGGCATTGCCGCTGGGAGTTCTTTTTTTGCAGTCAAATCAATTATTCGGCCACAACGTTGACAGCGCGGAGCTTGCCGGGATCCTTGGGATCGGGCTCGGTGTCGTAGGTCACCTTCTGGCCCTCAGCCAGAGTGCGGAAGCCCTCGGACTGGATGGCGGAGAAGTGGACAAACACGTCGCCGCTGCCGTCGTCGTTAGAGATAAAGCCAAAGCCCTTCTCGTTGTTAAACCATTTGACAGTACCGTGATTCATGATTTTCTACCTCCTAAATAAATGGGTATCCCGCCGCAAAAAAAGAAGCCTCCCGTGTATGTCAAAATGAAATGGAAACTGACAGACACAAGCGGCAATCAATTTTTACATTTTAAGATACGCCGATAATATACTATACCAGAGGAAAAATGTCAAGGAAAATTTCAGGCAAAATAACGATTTTCAAAATATTGGGGCGTTTATATAATAGAAGAAGAAAATGTAGGATACGAAAGAGGGGGCAAAGAAATGAACGACTGCGACGGGCTGCTGCAAGAGGTGGCTAAACAGGCCGAAGAGGTCGGCATTCCGATCTCAAAACGGATCGAACCCCACGTGACGATCAACCGCAGGGCGGTCAACCGCTTGGGGTGCTGTAAGAGAAAGGGAGAGGGTTACCTTATTGAGCTTTCGGCACGGGTAGCTGAAGGTCCAAAGGAAAGCTGCCGGGAGACCTTGGCCCATGAGCTGCTTCACACCTGCTGGGGCTGTCAAAATCATGGCGCACGTTGGAAGGAATACGCCCAAAGGATGAATAATGCCTATGGGTATCATATCAGGCGGGTGGCGGCGGCGGAGGTGGTGGAACAGCTCCAGCCCCGTCCGTTTAAATACCTTCTCCGCTGTGAAAACTGCGGGGCGGAGCTGGGCCGGTATCGGGCGTCGCCCCTGACCCGGCATCCAGAACGGTATCGCTGCCGGTGCGGAGGAAAATTGAGGCCGGTGAAGCTATAAAACGGCGAAATTGCTGCGGGGCAATCGACTACAAACGTAGACTACATGTGTAGCCACATTTGCTGAGAAAAAAGCGTGACCAGAAAAGACTGCTTGTAGGGGCTAAAACAGAAAACGTGCTGTTTTCTTTGGAGGCAGGCGTGAGACTGTGACGTCTGCGGATCGCGATTTTTTGAGGCTATAGTGGCACAGAAGAAAGACCGGGGCTGACAGGACCATTTGGCTGTCGCTTCGGTTTTTGCATTTGGAGGGAAAAAGTTCCTTTTTGACAATGGAGGACCGTTACTTTTTTGCGACTGCCTCCTTAGCGGGGCGGCGGATTGCCCGTTGCAGGGGCACGCAGCCAGGGACAAGATATTTGCCCTAAAAATGTAAAGAAATACAATATTTTGTGAAAACGCTCTGCTTTTGCTGGCATGGACATCAAAAAGGGGAAAGGGACTTGACAAAAAGGAAGGCAAAAACCGCCGAAAAAAGTCAAAAAAGGTCAAACTGACAAAAAATGCTGAAATACTTAAAACACAAAATAAAAGCGCTAAAAATGAACCGAAAAAAATATCAAAATTGAGAAAAAGGAGAAACAAAAGAAAGGGACCTTAATAGGAAACTATGAAAAACCCCTTGATTTTTATGTCAAGTAATGGCATAATGATGACCAAGAATGGAATCATGCGTCAGTATGCCCTTTTTGGGGCAGCGTGAAACGGACGCAAAAGACTTAAGCGCAGGTGATCCCTATGTTGCAGCAGGCTCTCAAAAAGAGAAGACTTATCTCCGGTATCCTGGCGGCATCTATGGTGCTGTCAATGTTTACCGGCTTTAGTGGTGCTGGCGCCACAGAAGTCGAAGCCCGGACTGCTGTGAACCAAGTGAAGCGGGTCCGGGATGAACAGAGCCTCGACGCGGCCCGCATCGCGCCGTCCAAGCTGGATGGCACAGCGGGGATCTCTATGCCTTTGAGCCTGTCCACTACCGCGATGGGCTTCTACGAAGGGCTGGAGGAGCAAGAGGTCACCGCTTACATGACGGACCTGTGGTACCTAGGACTGCTGACGGCGGACGAGTATGCCGCTTTCTTCCCGGTGAGCCTGGATCTGGACCGGGTGGATTATATCAGTCACCAGTTCAAGAACTACATAGGTCAGATCAAAGAGGCTGACCGCCTGGCTTTGCGCGCCCAGGCGGAGGCTAAACTGGATCTGAAGGAGCAGTTCATTTGGAGCGCTGCGGTGGGGGAGGAAGACCACAGCGACGACCTGTCCTTCGAGCCTGTCAGCTGGACGATCTATGAGGCGACGCAGAACAGCGCGCCTATGATCGTCTGTACCGCTAAGGTCAAGTGGACGGGCGAGAAGCCTGTGAAGTACACAGAGCCGTCTCAGGATGAGCTGCAATCGCTGATGGGCAGCGGCTCGGACGGCACGGCCAACAAGAATATCTATGATGAGTCCCCTGAGGTGCAGGAGTTCCTGCGGCAGCTGTATGCCGACGGCCTGAGCCAGGATCGCTCCGACTATGACCTGTCCGTGTTCGACGGTGAGACCTCGACTCAGACCGGCGCCGGGACGAATCTGGACTTCAATCTGCTCGGCCAGGATAAGACAAATGAAACGCCCGCCGCTTCCGATCTTGAGGAAGGGACGGGCGAAAGCGCGTCTCAGGGCACTTCCGGGGAGCCGACTGAGAGCGAGCCGATCGCACCTCCCGAGGTGGAGAACGCCGTGAAAGCGCCGACAGACACCGGGGATGATGGACTGGCCGAGACCGACTTTGCTGCGGACGAGGTGAACGAGACCCAGGTCAACACCGGACTTGACTGGGATATCTGGGGCGATACAGTGGAGATCCCCGATAACCAGGTGCCCATGGCACCCGAGCCGGAGGACGATGGGGAGGAAGGCACTAAGGACGACGGCATTGACATCCCCCATGCGGAGTTCAGTGTGACCATGAAGGCCAACTCGAACATCACTGCTCACAGCATGGCCTATTACTTCCCCAGCACCCAGACCAAGCCGGTGAGCGTCGACCCCGACGTGAACAACACGGACGCCGATAATGCGATGACGCCTGACGATACCCAACCGAACGACGACATGACAACGCCTGATGACGTTCTGCCTGGCGATGATGTGACGACAGATGACGACGCCCAGACCGGCGACGACACGACAACTGTGGATGAGACGCAGCCGGACGGCGACGACATTACGACGCCCGACGACACCCAGACCGGCGACGACGTGACGACGCCCGACGACGCTCAGACTGGCGACGACGTGACGACGAACGGCGACGTGCAGACTGACGATGATGTGACGACAGACGCCGACACATCCTCTGCTGACAGCGTGATGACAGATGTGAACATGCCTTCTGCCGATGAAGTGACGATGGACGTCGCCACTAATGGCGCGGCAGCTTTTGACGAACCGCAGATGGGTGCAGAACAGGCAGTCAACGCCATAGCGACTTCCGGCATCTCTACCTATGCCGGGAGCGTGCCGACTTTCTCGCCGGTCAACACGGGAGATTTTCCCAAGGTGCTCAATGGAAATACCAGCAGCGCCCAAAGCGAAGCCAGGGCTATGCCTGGGTTTGTGCGTATGGTGAAGGGGACGGCACCGGTGACACAGGACATCACTGAGCGCATTAAGGCTATCTTTGGCATTACTAGTGCTAATGGTATAAACAGTATAAACGTGGCCGTCCTGGATGATCGGATCGCCAGAGCGGTGAATAGCGGAGGCAAAGTGACCGTGACGGTGGATCCGGACGGGATGGAGGGCCGGACGCAAATTTATGCCTGGAGAAGCAGTGGCAGCCCCTCGACGGCTGTTATCCAGCTGGAGGTCCGGGGCGTTTATTTGGACAGCAACGGCGAGCCGAAGAAAGCCGTGCCCATGGTCTCCGCCGGTGACGGCCACACCCTGGCGCTGATGGCCGACGGTACGGTCCAGGGCTGGGGCTTTAACGAGGCTAAGCAGCTGACCCAAAACTACACCAGCAGCAGCACCACCGATATCGAGCGGCCCATGGTCATCAATATAAAAAATGCCGACGGGTCCCAAACCAAGCTGGAGAATATCGTCCAGGTGGCTACCGGCGCGCAGCACTCGCTGGCGTTGACCGAGGACGGCAATGTCTGGGCCTGGGGCCTTAACAGCAAGGGGCAGTTGGGCCAGGGCAACAGAAATGAGTCTGCCGGGTTCTTCCCTGTGAAGGTGAAAGGGCCGACTGATATGACCCTGCAAGCCCTTGATGCGGACAGTGAAGGAAATCTGTGTAACATCGTATCCATCGCCGCGGGGGGCAACGTCTCCATGGCCATTACCGCCGATGGCCGCGTGTACGCCTGGGGCGACAACACCTTTGGTCAATGCGGTCAGGGCGAGTGGGGCGCCGATCCCGCCGCCAATCCCCCGAGCGCGGAGATCTATACCTCCCCTGTACTGGTCCAAATGCTGGATGGATTTGGCCATTATAATGGAGACGCACTGACAAAGGTCATTTCGGTGAGCCTGGCCGCCGACTTTGTCACCGCGCTGACTTGGGAGGGAAGGGTCTACACCTGGGGCGACAACCGCCAGGGCCAGTTGGGACAAAATGGGACCAGCCAGGCGCCTGTGTGCCGGGCGCAGTCTATGAGCTTTGACAACAGCGAGATCGTCGTTCAGGTTTCCTCCAGCGGCGCCGAGGGCAAGGCGGGGACGAATTCCTACGGTCACTCCATGGCGCTGAGCGTGCGCAAGACCACACCGGCTGATACTGCGCCGACCACCGTCTGGGGCTGGGGACTCAACGGCTATGGTGAGATCGGCAACGGCACCAAGGATGTGCTTTACAGCAGACCCATGAAGGTCGTATTCGCTCCCACCTATAATGGAGCAACGGTGGGCGGCACTAAAAACGATGCGCAGGGACGTGTGGTCAACATTTCCGCCGGTTATCAATTCAGCATGGCGGGGACTGACGAAGGCGCGTTGTTTACCTGGGGTTCCAACGAGAGAGGCCAGCAGGGCGTCGGGACCAAGAACATGGGCGCCGGTTATGGACAGATCCAGTATCAGGTCCAGCCGCAACTGGTTCGGCTGGACCCGGACGCGGATAAAGATGATCTCCCCAGTGATGGGTATCTGGATTATAATGGCGCTGCCAAGGCCCATAGCTTCTCCGCCGGCGGCGACTTTGCCGTGATCATTATGGATGACGGCAAGGTGTTCGCCATGGGCAACAACGCCAAGGGCCAGTTGGGCGACAATGGCAAGACCAAGGGCCAGAGCGTCGGCGACGTGATCCGCACGGGCGACGACGTTAAGGAGGAGCTGAAGCTGAACCGGGTGTTTGTATATACCGGCGAGGACGACGGTGAGGGGAATATCACCTATACCCTGACCGGACGCTATGCCCAGCAACTTGGTGTATATAATGAGCAGGCTCCAAGCGACGCTTTGGCGTTGGTGGAAACTCAGCTGCCGGACGACCTGACCATTACCGACATGCAGTATGTCGTAGTATATAAGGAAGGTATCTTCAGATATTATAATGTAGGCTTCAACGTTTTTGAGCGGGACCGGAATATTCCCTATACTGCACGCCCGGAGTATCAATACACCACCGATCCTGCGAAAGATCCGATCGATCAGACCTTCCTTCAGGCGGGTGACGAGTTCGTTCAGACGGACAATAAGGACGCTAAACTGGAGCCGACAGGCGTGGGCACCAGCAAGATCACGGTGACGGAGGACTGGACCGGCACAGGCACGCCGAATGAGACGGTCTATTCCGGCGGCTTCAAGATCACAGTGAAGGACGCCGACGCCTTTACCGAGGCCGCTGTTAAGGTAGGCGAGGGCTTTACCCTGGCGCTGAAGACCGACGGTACCGTGTGGGCTTGGGGCGACAACACCTATGGCCAGTTGGGTATCGGCAAGACTGGCGCCCAGGTGCCGCTGACTACATATCCCGTCCAGGTCGTGGATGTGGGAGGCACCAAGAAGCTTAACCTGATAGCGGAGATCGCGGCGGGCGGTTATCACGCGTTGGCCCGGAGCGGCGACGGTAATATCTATGCCTGGGGCAGAAATGACCGCGGCCAGCTGGGCATGGGGTCCGGCGACTACAACGACAGGTGCGCCCCTGAATATGTGAGCAGGGGCAACGAATCTGGGGGTGGCGCCAACTTCCATGGAGCTTCCAGTATTGCCGCCGGTATGTTGCACTCTTTGGCCGTAGCCGGCGCGGAGGGGGCAGACGGCTACATCTACTCCTGGGGCGACAATCAGCGCTACCAGCTGGGCGGCGAGATAATGGATGCAGATACCATCGACAGACGGCGTCCTTATCCAGACCAGGTCAGAAATGGAGAGAACCCTGTGACCACCGCGACCCGTGTCTTTGCCGGCGCCTGGCATTCCCTTGCCATGTGTGAGGAGACTGACCTAAAGACCTTTAAGGCCCCCTACAGCCTGATCGCCTGGGGCGACAACACCAGGCAACAGCTGGGCTCGAAAAACGGTAATGACTACAGCAATGTGGCCGCGCCGGTCAGACTTATAGCTGATGCGCCTCTAAGCAACGTTATCGACGTCTCTGCCGGTTACTACCACACGGTAGTCCTATATAATAATAATGAAGGCCAGGCTGTGCGTGTCTTTGGCGACAACTCCGCCAAGCAGCTGGGACCCATTACTAATACTGCGGCTACAAATGTAGCCTACGGTACCGACATGGAGGATGGCGGCAAGGTGATCAGCAACGCCATCAGCGTCAGCGCGGGCAAAAACCATACCATCGTGATCCGCGGTAGCTATGATACGAAAGGTGAAGAGCTTGTCAGCACCACCGTCTACTCCTTCGGTAATGGCGTTGAGAAGAGCTGGAAGGACGCCATTGTGACCGATGCCAACGGCAAGTTCTTGACGAAGGCCGACGCCGGCAATGACTTCACCGTGGCGCTGGACAGAAATAATAATGTCTTTGCCTGGGGGAAGAATGACCGGGGCCAGTTGGGCGAATTCTCCATTGATAACCGGGCGGACCTGACGCCTGTTGGCAACCGTGAGGCATGGATCGCCAGCGTGGGCGGCGGTGTGCTGAGCTATGATACAGAGTATAAGGCTACCGTCAAGCTGGAGCGGTATCAGGCCGCGGATGGCGCCCCCATGGTGGGCGTGCCTTGGAATTCCGCGGATAAAGATGGCGTAATACTGGAGCTGATAGACAGCAAAGGCAACACATATCCCATGACCAACGATCCTGTTGGCACCGCGGAATTTACTCAGAATGATGTGGTTGCCGGAATTTATAGCGTGCTGGACAGGGGCGTAAAGGTGGGCGACTTGACGGTCACTGCCAACGGAGCCAACACTGTAACGATCAAGTATTACGACAGTAAGATCGATCTTATGCGTATTGGCAACGGTGGAGGGTCGCCTTGGACGGACACCGGCAGCCGCAGCTTCGCTTTGAAGATGGACGGCGTCACCGTAGGCGGCGCCTACCCGCATACGGCGACGAACGGCGTTATCAGTGCGCCGCTGCCCGTAGGTAGTTGGACGCTACTTGACATGTGGAATGGAAGCATTGGGGTCGAGGCCGCGCAGGGCGCCGTTGATGTAAAGGACGGCGCAACGACTACACCTGTCGGCACTGTGAATTTCTATAATGTAGAGTACTTGATCAATAACGGTGTGTTGTCCGGCGCCACCATTAACGGAATTCCTTATAACATGAGTGGGATGAACATGTCACAGGGTACCCTTGTGGCCCCCCTTGGGAGCAAAGTGGTCCTGACCCTGAATATGACAGGCGTGACCAGCGTGGAATGGAAGGGTCAGGCCCCCGGCCTCGATCCGACTTACACTATCGAGCAGGTGAAGGCCGGTACTTCCGTGGAAGCTACGTGTAACGGCGCCGGCGGAACAGCTGTCAAGCTTAGCGGCGCCAGCGCTGAACAAGCGCCGGCTGTTGCCATGATGGCTGCCGCTCCGGCTGCCGCCGCTTCTGCCGGCATGCCCACTGCTTACGCCACTACCACCACTGAGGCGCCGGTCTATGCAGTCGAAAGTGGTGGCCCGATCACGCTGGACAATTTAGTAGTGCTGCGTCCCGGTGATGAGATGAACCTTACCAAGATGACTGAGCGCTATTACAGCAATTATCGCCTGAAGAAACTTGTCCAGGGAGACCGCACCTATGACAGCAGTAACTTTGTGCTCTACACTTCTGACGCGGCCATTGTCAATGTTGCGGGCACAACGCTGAAGGCTGTGGCGCCCGGCGAGGCTACGATCCGGGTGTACAATAATACCGAGTCCACACCAGAATATCTCAGCCCCAACAAGCTATCCTTCCTCTTTGTAGTGCGGGTCCGGGATATGATGGAGGACATGAGCGGTCCTACGGTTGCCAATCCTCAGTTGGCCGCCGGCGGCGATTTCTCCGTTGCCCTGAAGTCTGACGGCACAGTCTGGGCCTGGGGTTCCAACGAGAAGGGCCAGGTGGGCGACGGTAAGATCGGCTATGCCTATCATGACGCGCCGACCACGGTCCATATAACTGGCGGTGCGCCGATAGAAAACGTGATCGCCATTGCTGCCGGCGGTGAGCATGCCCTGGCGCTGCAAAACGACGGCACGGTCTGGGCCTGGGGATCCAACGAATATGGGCAGTTGGGCAATTCTGCCATGGGCATTGGCGGCTTTTCCAATTTGGCCGTCCAGGTGGATACCAGCAGTCTGCAGGCCAAGGACCGCTATGTGGTCCAGCTGGCTGCTGGCAACGGCTTTAGTCTGTTGCTGACGAACGATGGAATGGTGTATTCTTTCGGCCAGAACGATCTGGGCCAGCTGGGCATTGGGTATACCGGCGGCGTATTCCAGAATACATACAGCGACGCTGCCAACGCCAGCGCCATAAAGGATCTGCTCAGCTCCCCTGAGCGGCTGTACACCTTTAAGGACCTGACCGAGGGGATCAACGTCCCCACTGTAACTGTCTACACTCATAGACAGTACGAGGAGGATCTGGCGGAGTATAATAGGGTGGTCAACGGTATTGCCAACGGTGATCTGCCCGCGAATACAGAGGTCCCGCCGAAGCCTGTCTATATAAGCAATATCGATCAGTTCACAGTGAACCAGGTGATCCAGGGCGATGACGTCTCCCGCCAGGGCTATTTGGAGCATATCGTCTCCATCACGGCGGGTGGTAATCACGCTCTGGCCCTGCGCTCTGACGGCGCGTTGTTTGCCTGGGGCGATAACACCTATGGCCAGCTGGGCATGGGCAATTTGAGCAACTACCGCGTAGCGGTCCAGGTACGCGCCGGCCAGCACAGTATAAACGCCGGATATCAGGGTGGCAGCGAGAAGCGCAGCGAGCTGCTGAACAACGTGATGCGCATTGCCGCCGGCGAGAACCACTCCATGGTGGTGGTCAGCGGCAACGGCGCCGGCGGTCAGGTCTACAGCTGGGGCGATACCCGCTATGGACAGATGGGCAATACCGGCATCACCACTACTTATAACGTTAAGGGTGAGAAGCCTGAGGCGCCGGACACCGCGCCGCAGACCACGCCGATCATCACGCCGAATACTGCGGTGGAGGTCGTGGCCGGAGGAAACACCTCCGCGGCTATCACCTCGGAGGATAAGATCTATACCTGGGGTTCTAACCTCAATGGTCAGCTGGGCTGGGATGAGAGCGGCGATACCATCACTGCCTGGAGCGGCCAGCCCAAGTATGTGGCCAGAGGAACCAGTACGAATATCTCCGGCGCTGACTTTACCAATGCCAGGGCCATCTCCCTGGGCGGCAGCCATGCCACTGCCCTGCGGCACGACGGCTATGTGTGGGCTTGGGGCGGCAACGCCATGGGCCAGTTGGGCGATAGCTCCACCACAGACCGCCGGGGAGCGGTACTCAGCGGCGACCAGGAGTCCAAGGTACTGGTGGCCAAGGACTATGGCATTAAGGACAGCACGGGTAAGCTCATCAAGCAATTTGACCAGGATGAGCCTATGGGCAATAAGAACCCCGCCCTGGTGACGATGCACACGGATGAAGAGCTTTACTTCGACATCAGTAATATCTACTATCATTACATGACGGGCTTTAACCTGCTGACCGACGGTAGCATGACCAAGCTCGATCCCAGTGATATCACCATTCAGCCTTCCGATCCCGCCATCCTGACCGAGAAGAGCGCCACGGGCGGTGTTGTTACCTTTGAGCCTACTCCGATCAACCGCGGGAAGCTGGGGACGACATCTATAGTCATCAGCTCCAAGCCCAATGGGACCGTGACGGAGAGCAACTTCGTCTCCATCCCGGTGCGGGTACAGCACCAATACAATCAGAAGGGGCAGCCCTCTGATGATGAATGTGATGGCGCGGCGCCCATGCTGGCCGCCGGCGTGGATCACTCTATTGCCCTGACCGCCAGCGGCAGAGTTTATGTTTGGGGCGACAACAGCAAGGGCCAGCTGGGCATTGACCCGGAGGACGTCTATGATGAGCAGGGCAACCTGGTATCCTATGGTATGCCCTATATCACTACGCCCATGGAAGTGCTTAGCGGTCTGACCTATGCGCCTGACGGGACCGCTGTGAAGGATGTATACTTTACTGCTGTGGCGGCGGGCGATCACTTCTCCTTAGCTTTGGATAACTTTGGCCGGGTGTGGTCCACCGGCGCCTCCGAGTTTGGGCAGCTTGGCCGCGGCAAGCGCTATATCGAGATCCAGGAGCAGGTGGAGGGCCCCACCTTTGATGAGGACGGTAAATATATCTGGGTGACAGTGGGATATAAGGCTTATATGCCCACTTGGGAGCTGGTCCAAATGGATCAGAAGGACCAGAGCGACAACAATATGATCCTGGGTACGCATACGGTAGGCCGGGATTACACTGCCGGGTATCAGGCGGAGCTTGATCCCGTGGTGGATATTGCCGCGGGCGCCAACCATGCCCTGGCTATGACCAAGGGCGGTTTCCTGTTTGCCTGGGGCGATAACCGCAAGGGCCAGTTGGGTATCAACCAGGATGTGAGCGAGACGCTCAAAGAACTGGAGGGGGAGGAGCTTACCACTACAAAGGTCGACCTCAGCAATACCTTTGTGACCCTTGCCCGGCCTGTAGCAAAGGGCGCCAGCCCCAGTTCCAGCGCTGAGATCAACAGCGTCATTCGGATCGCCGCCGGAGGAGACAACTCCTTCGCGGTACGCAACAACGGCTCCATCTATGGCTGGGGCGACAACAGCCATCGCCAGGTGGGCGCGGATCTGAATGGGGATATTCGTGTCACACCCGCCCGCGTGGTGAGCGATATTGACCTGGAGACCGGCGTTAAGTATTTGGATCAGATCATTGATGTGGCCACCGGCGGTAAGGTGGGCGACAAGCCCAACGACGGCAGTCACGGCGTCGCCCTACGCTTTGACACCACCAACGCCCCCGGTACCGGCGTTATGTACGGCTGGGGCGACAACAGCTTTGATCAGATCGCTCCTGCAAATGTGAATCATGCCGCACTGAAAACGTTCTCCCGCCCGGTACGGATGAGAGCGGGCACGGATACGGCTACCGGCAACGTCCGCCAGATCTCGGCGGGCTATCGCGGCACCCTGGCGCTCACAGAGATCCTGGGAGACCGCCGACTGCTGGCTTATGGCGATAACACCACCGACCGTCTGGGCGTGGTGGGCGCCAGCGCGTCCAATGTGGCCGGGGCGGCGGTACACCATGACAACACTCTGAACCACAATAGCGACGATTATATGCAGGCCGTAGATGTATTTGCGGTGGGTGGCAACCACATGCTGGTCAGCCGCGACACCGGCTATGTCTATGCCGCCGGCGAGAACCGCTACGGCCAGATCGGCGACTATACACAAAAAGACCGGCTGATCCCCGTGCAGGTGGGTGAGCGCACCTACACCACGGTGGAAGCCTGGGGCTTTGTAAACAATGTGGGGTCCTATGTCTATGCTCCCGGCAGCTATAACCTGGGGCTGGAGCAGAAGGTAAAGGCCAAGAGCCAGCACATTGTTATCGATCTGAGTAAGCTGAATGTGAAAAACGTATTCGGCTTGAATCTGTTGGACTTTACCAGCGCCAGCTTCAATTCGGCGGATTTTGAGGTCTATTCTCTGGATGAGACCATGCTTGAGGCCGACAGCAGCATGATGACAGGGATCCTACGGGGATTCCGCTCTCCCAATTATAGTAGCTCGAACAGCGCGGATATCAAGTTGGGCGAGACCTATTTGATGATCCGTCACGTCCCCACGGGCGCGACGGCGATGCTACGTGTGATCCTGGTCCCTGAGACCGGCGCCACCGTGCAGCCGCAGGTCTCTGTGGGCGCGCACCACACTGCGGCGCTGCTCAGTGACGGCACGGTCTGGACTTGGGGTTCCAATGAATTTGGCCAGTTGGCCGACGGCACCTTCAGCGACCACGCCTACCCGGTCCAGGCGTGTATCCCTGTGAGCAGCACTGCCGACGACGGCTCCGTCAACGTCGATTATCAGCCCATCAAGAACGCCACCGCTGTGGCGGCTGGCGACACCTTTACTCTGGTGCTCATTGACGGAAAGGTCTGGGTGCTGGGCGAGCTGGAGAATGTGGCTACGGCCTATCGGCCCACCGGCAAGACCCTTCCGCCTTATCTGAACTATAATAATCCCGAAATCGGAGCGGACGGGATCCCTGTATTGGGGAACAACCCCTATACGCAGGGGTATATCCCCACTCATTGTCCGGCTGATCCGCAGCACACCAATATCCAGCCGGTAAGCAAGAACAAGAAGATGATCCACAAGGTGGAGCGTCCGTATAATACTGCCAATGTGACCCTGGAAAAGAAGACAGTGGACGGCAGGGTCGTGGTATCCTATCTGGATAAGTCGTCCAACGGCGCGTATTATAATTTCGCGGCTACGAAAGAAGATCCCACCCGGTATATTCCCACGCGGTTTATTGCCGCTGATGGCAACGAGGCTACGCAGACCAAAGAAGGGGTCAATTACTATAGCCTGAAGGAGATCGACAGCGAAAAGGGGATATTCAAGGTCTATGAAGTGAACTGGGAGATGGGCGTGGTAGCCACGACCTCTGAGTTCTATGAGTGCAAGGATTGCGGACTGCTCTGGAATCCCACCTGGGACGTGATGTATTGTCCCTCCGGCAAGCATAAGGAGATCAGCGAGGGCTTTGAGCTGATCTATGATGACGCCTTCGACGTCTATGCCAATGCCCCCGATCCTCAAATGACCGCGGACGCCAACTGGCAGTCCGGGCATAACGATTTGATCCTGGAGTACCGTATCTACAAGTGTAACGATCCCTCCTGCGGCCAGGTCATCTGGTGGTACTATCCCTCCGTCGGCGACGATGGGAAGCTGCCTGGCGGAAAGATCCTCACCGACACTATGGGCAATGAGATCACCGGCGTCACGGATGTGGCCGCCGGGTCTCGTCATGCTCTGGCTCTGGCCGAGCGGACGGAGAGCAAGACCACTACCCGGATCGTCTGGGCTGCCGGTAACAACAGCCTGGGCCAGCTGGGCCAGGGCGACGCCGATGAGCAGAGCGCTCACCTGGGCGCCGTGGTGGTCAAGGGCGTAAACGCCATGGGCGAGTTCAAGCACGCCACCGACATCGCCGCCGGTACCGACTTCTCTGTGGCCCTGCTGGGCGACGGTACCGTGTGGACCTGGGGCTCCAACGAATATGGCCAGCTGGGCGCCGGACTGGCGACGAAAAAGACGGACAACACGCCGAACTTTGTCACCACGCCTGTGCCGGTGAGCAAGCCCGCGGGCAACAAGCTGAACACCGACACCGAGCAGGTGATAAACCGCGCGGTGCGTATCGACGCGGATAAATACACCGGCGGCGTCATCGCCTTTGACCAGGGCGTCTATCAGGGAAATACGCGCTGGACCTCCCACGGCTATGTCTGGGGGCGGCTCATTGAAGATCCCGCCACCCCCGGCAAGGCCGTAACCGCTGTGTATACGGAGCCTCAGCAGCTCTTTAACGGCGATGGCAATGAGATCGCCAATGTGTCCAGCATCGGTGTGGGCAACGACCATGTAGCCATTACCGCGAGCGTTTGGGACGTGAATTCCAATTCCTACAAGGGCACAGCATATGCCAGCGGTAGGAGCGACTATGGCCAGATGGGCAACCCGGCCTACTCTGTCCCCGGCGGCTATATCCGTACTGTGCGGATGTATCCCATGTTTGCCGGCGAGTGCGAGCAGGTGACAGCCGGCAGCCTCACTATGGACGCCGCCACCGCCGTCTACGCCGGCGGAGACACCACCTTCATCCTGACCAACGATGGCCGCCTCATGGCAGTGGGTGATGACCGGAAGGGTCAGCTGGGTATCGTGGCCAATGGCGACGATCCGATTGACGTTATGGATCGGGTCACTACCCCCCGCTATGTGAGCAGCCACAGGTCCAGGATGATCCAGGTGAGCGTGAATGAAAAACAATCCGGGAATCGTCCCATCACTAAACAGTGGGGCTACAACAATCTCGTTATGGGCATCCAGGACAAGGTGCAGATCCGGCTGGGCGGCGGCATCGCCGACAGCATCTATAAGTCCTACTATGGCTTTGACCTGTGGCGGCGGGAGCTGAGTGCCGCGCAGACTAGCACCAGCAGCTATGCGCCGCAGGGCCTGGAGTATACCACCAGCGACCCCAACATCGTTACGGTGGATAACAGCGGCAATATTATAACCAATAACTTTACCAGCAGCGCCGGCTATTCCAAGACGGGCACCGCCGTTGTCTCGGTGATCGACAAAGCCAGCGGCGAGGTGCTGGCGGAGATCCATGTCTCGGTGGTGGCCGATGAGCGGGACAAGGCCAAGACTCCCCGAACCGCTACGCCTATGGTGGCGGCGGGAGAGAACTTCACCGTGGCTCTGGACGCCGCAGGTAATGTGTGGCTCTGGGGACAGCTGCTGCCCGAGGGCTATCCCCAGTCCGACGGCACCACCACCCCCTCTCCCCAGCCCTATACCATTCCCGAGCCGGTCATGGACGCCTCCGGCAATAACCAGCTGAGCGATATTGTGATGATCGCCGCGGGCGCCAAGCACTTCCTGGCCATGGACACCAAGGGTAAGGTCTATGCCTGGGGTTCCAATGAATATGGTCAGCTGGGCGTATATAACATGCAGACCATCTTCTGGAAGACCGTGGTGGAGGACCAGAATGCTGAGCAGCTGGATTGGCCCATTACCAAGGACTACACCAGAGACGTTATGAACACGTCCTATGCCGCCATTCAGGACGTGACCGGGAATTACCAGTCTAATCATTTCAAGAATATCAAGGCGGCCTATATTGCCGCTGGCGATTACAGCAGCTTTATCGTAGACGACAAGGGCGCCGTGTGGGCCTTTGGCCGCAACGATCGTGGCCAGCTGGGCGTGGGCGATATGGAAAACCGCTATGAGCCTGCCCAGGTACTCCGCGGCGAGGCCACCGGCGGCTATGCCGTTACGAACACCGGCAAGCTGACTGTGACCAACGACATCTACCTTACCGACGTTGTCAAGGTGGATGGCGGCGGCATGACCTACACCAAGGATCAAAAGACCTATCACGTATCCCACACCGTGGCCATGCGGGCCGACGGCTCGGTCTACGCTTGGGGCGACAACACCTTTGGGCAGTTGGGCGCCGACACGGTGGACCCCGCCCTGGCCCCCATTCGGGTGGTCAACGGCGTGGACAGCACAGGTGCGCCGGAGGACGCCGGCGTCTACCTGGGCAAGGCCATCGACGTGGCGGCGGGCGGCGGACACAGCCTCATTGCCAACAAGGACGGCAAGGTCTACGCCTGGGGCAATAACGCCTACGGTCAGCTGGGCGTGGATCGGACCAACACGCCCAAAACCTATATTCCTCAGAAGGTGAACATCCCTGAGATGAGCAAGGCCCGGAAGGTGAGCGCCGGTGACAACCACTCCCTGGTCATGTCCTCCCAGGTGCTCTCCAGTACGCCTGACGTGACTATGGTCACGTGCCCCAATTCTGCTTGCAGCATGGTCGGTCCTAAGGAAAGCTTTATAGAGGATGCCATCATTGAAGACCAAGTGGTCTGCCCGAGCTGCACTACGACCTTTGCGCTTTCGACCAGTTCGGTGACGATCCCTGGGACCGCGGTGGTGGACGCCGCTGTCTGGGCGTTCGGCGACAACACCTACGGCCAGCTGGGTCTGAACCCGGATACCAACAGCGGCGCTGACAAGGAATATGCCTATACAGATATTCCTCTCCAGATGGGCAAGGGTTCCAGTATCTCCGGTCTGGATGAGGAGTATGTCAGAGAGCTTATGACCTTTGCCGCCGGCAGCAACCACTCTGTGGTAGCCAGGGAAGAGGGCTCTGTGTGGGATACCGGACGGAACAACAAGGGCCAGCTGGGCGACTTCTCCCAGAACAACAACCGCCAGCGCCTGGTGCAGGTGGGCCTGGGCAACTACTACGCCATTATCATTGAAGAAGCGTATATCCATGGCATTACCGCCCACGCTCCCACGACCCTGACCGGCCATACCAGCAACGGTACCGCACTGCCGAAGCCCATGCTCAACCCCACCGCCATTACAGTGGATGAGGCGCTGTGGATCGATCCCTCCAAGCTTACCGAGTCCTATTCCAGCGGCTTCAACCTGCTGGACTCTGTGGTCAATAAGACCATCGACCCCAACGATATAGGCGCTCTGGTCTATACCTCCTCCGATGAGGACATTGCCATATTTGAACAGTTGGATGCCGACAATGATGGAACCCCGGAGTGGTATCTGGTGCCCACCGGCAATATGTATGGCCGGATCACCATCACCATCACCAACACCAACAACAACTATAAGGGGACCTATGAGGTGATGGTGGTGCCCAAGGGCGCCGTGGTCTCTCCCACTGTGGCCGCCGGCGTCGATTCCACCGTGGCCCTGCGGGGCGACGGCTCGGTGTGGATGTGGGGCCAGTACAGCCCGGCATACGACGCCAATGGCTATAGCCTGACCTATGAATATCCCACTGAGGTGGTCTTTAACGGTATGCCCGAGGGTGATTACATCATCGACGTGGCTGCTGGTGACTATCACTTCCTGGCCATCGACAACAAGGGCAATCTGTGGGGCTGGGGCCGCAACAACTACGGCCAGCTTGCCCGCACTGCCAGCAACAACAAGATCTCTACGCAGACCATCGTGGCGGAGAAGTCTACCCACTTTGGCCCCAACACCACTATTGGTGAGGTGCGGGTCATTGCCGGCGGCGCCGGATTCTCTGTGGTGGTAGCCAGAAAGGATAACCAGGTCTACACCTTTGGTAACAACACCAATGGTACTCTGGGCAACGGCACCATGGGCGCCAGCACCTCTACGTCCGTACCCGTACGGGCAGGCGGCGTCCAGGGCAGAGGCAGCCTGAACAACATCAGCTCCGTGGCCGCGGGCAACAACTTTGCCATGGCACTTCGGGCCGACGGTACGGTCTATGCCTGGGGCTGCAACACCAGTGGCCAGTTGGGCAACCCGGTGACGGCGACTGTCGCCTCCTCCGACGGAAAGATCCAGCCCTATGCCACCACACCGGTCCAGGTCTCCGCCGGTGAGTCCGATCCCGTGGCTTACTATATCACCAACGTAGTGCGGATCGCCGCGGGCGCCTACCACGCTGTGGCCCTGCGGGGCGACGGCAAGATCTATACCTGGGGTTATAACGGCTCCGGCCAGTTGGGCAACGGCACCGTCAACACCAGCACCCAGAACAACAACCGCACCAGCCCGGTGTTGGTGCACTCCGCCGACGGGCTGAAGGCCAGCTCCATCACTGCCGGCGGCAGCCACACCCTGGCCCGGTTCAAGGACGCCAGCGGTACCGATTTTATTGGAGCCTGGGGTCTGAACTCCTCCGGGCAGTTGGGCCAGAGCGACGTCAGCAATAAGACCGTTCCTTCCCTTGTGAAGCTCGGCGATGGCTGGAAGAATACTGGCGACGGCTACTTCCACGACATGGTGGCCTTCGCCGCGGGCGAGCGCCACACCGCTATCGTGGACTGGACCGCCGGAGTGTACATGATGGGCAGCCAGGGATGGGGCAAGTTCAATGCCGGCAACAGCGACCCTGTGATCCAGGGAACCCTGGCCGGTCAGCACGGCATTAAGGAACTCACCCGTTTTGGCGGCGAGGGCTACAGCATTATCCAGTGGCTGGACAACGCCAAGGCAAACGGCCTGGGCGGTACGCCCATCGATAAGCACTACACCATGCAGGTGAATGTCAGCGGGGATACGGCGCTGGATGTATATGTGACCAACGACACCCTGACCCTCCCGCTGGACGGCAAGCTCTTCTACGATGTATACGAAGGCTACAACTTGCTGACCACTGTCAAGCGTTATCCCATTACAGCGGCCAATGCCATCATCAGAATTTTCAGCAGCGACCCCAGCGTGGTCACTGGCGTAATGGACGCCAACAACGCCAATATCCTCGTCACCGCCCACAATAAGGGCAAGGCCACGCTGTATATCAACATCGAATATAGCGTCGCCGGTAGTAATATCATTTACACCCTGCCGCTGCTGCTTCAGTTCTCGGTGACTGAAGTGGACTACGGCATGTATAATGGCAAGAACAATACCGCCAATGCCATTGCCGTGCCCATGGTGGCGACGGGTGCCTACCACAGCGTGGCCCTGAAGGCCGACGGCACGGTCTACACCTGGGGCTACAACGGCTATGGCCAGTTGGGCGACAACAGCGCCACGGATCGGCATAGCCCGGTACGGGTCATCAAGTCCGGCGGCGGATATCTGACCAACATCGTGGCCGTTGCCGCGGGCGACAACCACAGTCTGGCGCTGGACGCCAACGGCGCGGTCTGGGCCTGGGGCAAGTCGGATAAGGGCGCCTGTGGAACGAGCCAAAATCAGGTTGCCGCTGTCAAGGCGTTTGACCTTACAAATAGCAATATCCGCATCGCGGCCATCGCAGCCGGGAATGACTTCTCCGTGGCATTGGATAATGCCACGGGCAATGTGTGGTTCTGGGGACTGAATGTCCTCAGCGAGCTGCGCAGCGCCAGCGCGGGCGACAACCTGATCGAGTACTTTACCTCCCCGCAGCGGCTGTGGTCCGGCGCGGTGCTTCAGCACAGCGGCGCGGTCATTACCAACCTGAACGGCACCAGCAACGCCAACAATCTGAAGCTCTCCGAGCGGTTGAGCAATATTGTGGATATTTCCACCGGCTACAGCAGCCTGAAGCTGCTGCGCTGGGACGGCACCGTGATCACCGTGGGTACCAACAGCTACGGCGAGCAGGGCGCCGGCTTCGACGGCGTGGTCTACGGTACCACTGTCCGGGAATACAACCCCTACTACGTCCACGGCGGCGAGACTGGAAACCGCCATCTCAGCGGCGTTATGACCTTGGACGCCGGAGACTACCATGCTGTCGCTCAGATCGTGGATGAAAGCGGCAATAACGCCCACCGGGCTGTAAGCTGGGGCCGGAACGCCTCGGGTCAGAGCGGCATCAACAGCAATGTAAATACCCCCGAGGCCGTGAAGTTCGTTCTTATCGACGACGGCACCGGCTCCGGTACTTCTGTTCAGCTGACCGGGGTACGGGGGGTCTACGCCGGCGGCAGCTCCTCCGGCGCCCGTGTCATGCCCACCGCGCAGGAGGCATTTCCCGGCGGCTACACCGCAACGCCCTATTCCGACTACTACGATCCCACCGACTCCTATGAGTTCCAGTATTTGTACGTCTGGGGCGCCAACAATGAGAGCCAGCTGGGCAACCGGGGAGCCACCGCTGCCGCTACCCTGCTGCCCACACGGGTGGACCGGGGCAACTCCCATAACGACACCCGCTATGACGACAATCTGAACTACAGCGCGTACTTTAACCGGGCCACTTCGGTGTCCCTGGGTCGTCATACCTCCGCGGCTGTCCAGGACGACGGCTCGGTGTGGGCCTGGGGCGTTGGGTCCTATGGCGCGCTGGGCGATTTCAGCACCGCCGGGAAGAACTACCCGGTGCAGGTGGGGTATATCGACGTGGACAACATGGTGGTGGACGACGCCACACTGGAGCATGTGAAGTTCGGTGACCGGGAGCATGAGCGAGACGCCGGGGCGGAGGCGAACTATTCCAGCTACAATCAATTCAGTCTCCATGACACATTTAAGGAGAATCCGCTGGGCAACTATATCACCATGGCCCAGGATTACACCCTGACCATCGACCTGAACTCCGTGTTCCAGCGGGACAACTATCTCTTTAACCTCCGTGGTATGAACGACAACCGCCGTGACCGGAAGGCTCAGGTGGGAGATATCGAGGTGATCTCCACCGATCCCGAGCGGCTGCAGGCAGTGAAGGTGAACAATACCACCGTGGTGCTGACGCCCAACGAGGAAGTGGGCTATCACGGCGAGACCCGTATCATTATCAGGGACGATCAGACCAAGGCGCAGAGCGTTCTGACCGTCCGCGTGCTGCCTTATGCCAGCCGGGAGACCACCGATCAGAGTAAATATTGGGTGGCCAACGACCCGGACGTCAGCAAGGTCATCACTCTGCCCATGGTAGCTGCCGGCGAAGCCCACAGCGTTGCACTGCTCTCCGACGGCACTGTGTGGGCCTGGGGCGATAACTATAAGAAGATCGCCGACGACTTCATTTACCGTGGAATGCTGGGCAACAACTTTGCCTACGACGGCAATGTGGACAGTGAGAACGCGGGCACCAGCCGCACCTACCCGGTGCAGGTGCTCAAGACCGACGGCAGCGCCCTGACCGACATCGTCTACATCGCCGCCGGCGGCTACTCCACCTACGCTGTGGATCGGAGCGGCTCCGTGTGGTCCTGGGGCGACAACCAGCACGGACAGTTGGGTTATGCCTCCACCACCCTGGACGGCTATAACCGGATCAGCTCCGACAAGCGCTACTCTCTGGGCGCCCAGCAGGTGTCGGGCCTCAGCAACGTCATCCGCGTGGCGGCGGGCTTTGAAAGCGCCTACGCCCTGACTGCCGACGGTGCGGTCTACGCCTGGGGCAGCGACTTCCTGGGGGAGGCTGGCCTCAACCGGACCATGGCAAATTATTATGGCGTTGGCAGCAGGGTAAAGACATGGATACATGCTACCACGTATCATTCCTGCACGATCTACGGCTATGCTCCCTATGTGCTTACCCCCACCCGGGTGCAGAATGTGGGCAGCCAGTATGACGCTTTGAGCAACACCACCGGGTTGCAGCAGGTCATCGACATCGCCGCCACCGACCACGGCGCCATGGCCCTGATGAGCGACGGCACCGTGGCCTACTGGGGCAACTTCCAGCGGAAGGGCCTGAGCCGCAGCTGGTATATTTACGATGATGGCAGCGGACACAGCGCCTATTACTTCAACGCGTGTTATGGCTTCCATACGGATCACCGCCAGTGGACCTATGACGATTACGACGGTGAGAATACCCAGGTGCCTGTCCGGGTGGACAAGGACGCCGGTAAGTCCAGCAACCTTCACAAGCAGGTGTGGGGAGCCGACCAGCCGACCACCCAGATGACCAACCTCTCTGAGGATTACTATCAGCGCAATATCGTAAAGATCGCCGGCGGCGCCCGGCACGGTCTGCTCTTGGACAGCACCGGGCAGATCATCTACGGCATCGGCACCTCCGCCAGCGGAAATATGCGGGGGATGGCTTCCAGCGTTACGCCGGGCGGCACCTATAAGGGTTCCGGCGGGCTTAAACCGGTACAGATCTATGACGTGCAGAATCACAGCGTCACTGATCTCGCTCCCGATTGGACCAGCTACGCCAAGAAGCTCCGTATTACCGACGTAGGCGCGGGCGACGATGTGTCCGCCTTCGTGGGCACCCTCATCGGTGACATGACGGGCAATGCGGATGCCATTGTGGAGAGTGGCGTGGCCTACACCTTCGGCAGCGATGAGAGCGGCCAGACCGGAACAGGAAAGGGCCAGAACCTGTCTACGCCCACCCGCATCCTGCGGGGCTGGAACGAGTTTGACTGGGACAATGTTAACACTACTTATATGTATCAGATCCAGGACGTCACCTTCGGCGGCGACCACGGTCTGGCCCTGCGCAACGACGGTACCGTCTGGGCCTGGGGCAACAACGGCTACGGCCAGATCGGCGACCAGCACTCCTTCGGCATGAATCAGACCCGGCCCCAGCGTGTGGGCGACGTGGGCTATGAGCGCATTGCCATGAGCGACGTTGGCAAGCTGGTCTATGAGACCATTAGCCGTCAAGATAACCTGGCGGGTGATATGCCCGTCAGCTATCAGGCCGAGGAAGACTATTTCGCCACTCTTGCCGGCGGCGAGAGCATGACGGTGGACACTCTGGTTTGGGTAAAGGGTCAAGGATTTAACCTTTACAAGCGTGCCGAGCGGGTCCCGCTGGCCGGCCTGACAGAGGACGCAAATGACAACAAGTATTCCACCACAAACACCAGTGACAACCGCTTTATTTACGCCGTTGGCGACGACCGCCTGGCACGGGTGGAGACCACCGGAGCCTCCGCGAAGATCATTGCCAACAGTGACGGCAACTATGGTGAGACCAAGGTCCTGGTGTATGATACCGTCACCAAGGCTGTGGGCCAGATCGTAGTTACTGTAAAGCGCCCGGACGCTCCCGGCGCTTTGGGGCCTGTGCCCTCCTTCACCGCGCCCATGGTGGTCAGCGGCGACAACTTCACCGTGGCCCTGCGTGCCGATGGTACGGTCTGGACTTGGGGCTACAATGGCTACAGCCAGTTGGGCATGACCAACAGCAGCAGCGGCAATACGGTGAACCAGTATTACCCGGTGCGGGTCATGGACAGCGCCGGCGCCAATCTGGCGGATGTGGTCTACATTGCGGCGGGCGCCGATTTTGCCCTGGCAGTGACCGAGTCCGGCAGCGTCTACGCTTGGGGCGAGAATGAGCACGGCGAGCTGGGCAAGGCCAACAGCAATAACAAGACCCATTACGCTTTTGCCGATAAGATCTCTGCCCTGGATGGTCTGGGCGTTGTAAAGGTAGCCGCTGGCGACCATCATTCCCTGGCGCTGACCAAGGACGGCTATGTCTGGGCCTGGGGCTACAACGGATGCAGCCAGTTGGGCATTGGCAACTATACCGGCGGCGATAACGTTCGTGCCAACCAGACCACGCCCAGACGGGTGCGCAGCCTGGCCGGCGGCGTCACCAACGGACTGTGGCTGGATACCGTAGTGGATATCTACGCCGAGGGCAATTACACCATGGCCCTGCGCGCCGATGGTACCGTGGCCGTTTGGGGCAGCAATAACTGGGGCCAGATGGGCAAGGGCTACGCCGACGCCGACGCCAACCGCTCGCAGGTCCTGCCGGGCCTGGTGTACCGCGGGGATAATAATAATATGGCCCGGGATACGGCTTACGGCTTCAAGGCTGACAATACGCCCGAAACCATCCCCCTCACCGACGACGAATACCTCCGCGCCGCCATGCTTATCAGCGGTGGCTCCGCCCACATGCTGGCGGTCACAGCCGGCGGCACGGCCTGGGGCTGGGGCGCCGGGAACTACGGCCAGATCGGCGAGCTGCAGGGCGGCGCTGATCGCTCCTACCTGCCCGTGCAGATCAACGGCGGCAACACCTGGATCGCCGATGGCGCCCAAAAGATCGTGCAGGTAAGCGCCCATGCGGTGCAGAGTTTCTTTGTCAACAATAAGTCTACCGTCTATGCCCTGGGCCGCAACAGCGAGGGCGGTATCCAGTCCATCCTGGGCGTGGGCGATACCAAGGGCGGCACTGCCTGGACAACGGAGTCGACGCCTACCCAGGTGAAGAAGTCCGACCTCAAGAATGAGGATCACAGCGGCATCTACTACTATAACTCTGACGTTACCAGCGATGGGCTGGACAAGGTCATGACAGTGGCCGCCGGCGGCCAGCATACCGCTGCGCTGCGGGATGACGGCACCGTGTATGCCTGGGGCGACAACAGCTACGGCCAGCTGGGCAGCTACGGCAATCTGAACCTGCCTGATACCAATGCCGCGAACCCCTACGGCGGGCTGGACGCATACAATACCAGCAGCGACGACAACGGTAAGGCGTATAACCGTTATTACGCCTATCGTGTGGGTGCGGACGACTACTACAGCCTCTACCTCAATAACGCTCTGGCGCTGACGACCAGCGGTGTCCCGGAGGACAGCGGCAAGGATTTCTCCTATACACCCGCACCCAGCAGCCGGGAGAGCACTTACGTCACCATGAACGAAGAGCAGCTCCTCACTGTGGATCTGAAGAAGGTGACAATGAAGCTGACCACCGGCTTCCGGCTGGAGAACGCCGCCGACGTGGACAATACCGCCGCTCTGACGCCCAACGAGCAGAAGCGGACCCAGCTTCTCAACAATAACGTATATATTCTTGATACCGATGTGGTGGTGTACTCCGCCAACGAGAATATTGCCACCGCCAGAGTGAACAACGGCATGGTGGAGATCACGCCTGTACCGGGAGCCTACGGGGAGACCACCATCCTCATCCGTTACAATATTCAGAACACTGCCGAATATGGCTTGATCCATCTCCGGGTGGTGCAGAACAACCAGAAGCTGTTCAACGAGACCCAGAATCAGGACGCCACCGTGAAGATGTCCGCGCCCAAGACTGTGGCGGGGCAGAACTTCACCGTTGGTCTGCGCTCTGACGGAACGGTCTGGGCCTGGGGCAACAACGCCGTGGGTCAGCTGGGCAACAACAACGCTCCTACCAACAGCAATGCTCCCGTCCAGGTCGTCACCGAGAGCGGCGCGCCACTGGTGGGGATCGTAGATGTGGCCGCCGGTCCCGCCTTTGGCATGGCCGTCGATGCGGAGGGCTATGTCTGGACCTGGGGCGATAACTCTGTGGGCCAGCTGGGCATTGGCACCGAGAACAATACCTTCTATGCGGTGAAGGTGCTGCTGGGTGGCCAGGACGCCGCCACAGTGAGCGGCGGTACAGCGCCGGAAACCAATCTCCACAATGTAATTGCCGTGGCTGCCAGTTCCTCCAACGACGCCAACTCCGGCAGCTCCTTTGCCATGGCTCTGACCAGGGACGGCAATGTGCTGGCCTGGGGCGCCAACGACAACGGCCAGCTGGGGACCGGCGGGGTCCTGTCCAATGCTGGAAGCGTCAACTTTGTTCCCCACTATGTCCTTTCCGGCGCTACGGCTACCGGCGAATTTGCCGGCGCCAGCACCGGCGGGGCCGGGGTCAATGACGCCAGTCTGCGGCTGAAGAACGTGTCCACCATTGCCGCCGGCGGCAAGCATGCCATCGCCTTGCTGGATAACGGCACGGTAGTGGCCTGGGGCGCCAATAACCTGCGGCAATTGGGCGGAAATACCGATAAGATGAGCGGTGCGGGAGAGGCTTATGCCACCACACCGCGAGTGGTCATGCGCGGCGAGAACACAGACAATCAGCAAACGACAGGTAAGGCTGACCCGCACTTTGATCTGCGGGGCATTATGGCCATTTCCGCCGGAGACCGATTCTCCCTGGTGGAGACCGAAGGCCACAAGGCCCTCCGTTTCGGCAGCTTTACCAGTCGGGACGGTGTTACGAGCGTTACTGTGTATCACCCCGTGTACGTGAAGGAGGCTGGCGCCACCAACGCGGCCGCCCCCACCGTCATTGAGAAAGTCCAGTCCATTGCCGCCGGCAGCTACCATGGCGTGGCGGCCACCGGGACCCTGGCAAATCACGATACCGCCGTCTGGGCCTGGGGGCTGAACACCTCCGGCCAGCTGGGCAACGGCTTTGCCACCAACGACGACGCCATGAACACCCGGGTGGACGCCGAGATGAACGCCACCGAGGTCGTCTCCCCGGTGGAGAACTATACGCCCCATACCATCTATGAAAGCGACGTGATCCAGGTCTCCGCCGGCAGCGGCCACAGCGTGCTTTATAAGCAGGACGGCGGAGTTTGGGACATGGGCCGCGGCAATTCCGGCCAGCTGGGCCAGGGCAGCTTTGCCAACGCGTACCTGCCCGTACAGGTGGGCACCGCCTCCAATGAGTCCATCAAGAGCGACAGGATGGCTATCGTCACCGGTAAGAACCCTGCCAGTGTGGTCAAGACCTATGACTATGCGCCGGGCAACAACGTGCCCGACCATGTGACCCTGACCTTTAATGAGCAGTTGGTCTTTGACAAATCTATGTTCTCCATTGCCTATTCCGACGGCTTTAACCTGTACACCGACAGCTACCGCAGGCACTTGAACCTGAATGAGATCCAGACCGTGACCTACACCTCCAGCGATGAGACCGTGGGTGTGTTTAATACAGGTCTGAGCGACCCGAACAAGGCCATGCTGGAGTCCACCAACGGCACCAAGGCCGGCACCACCATTGTGACCATTACGGTGCTGCTGAACGACGGCAGGACCATTACCGGACAGGTGTCTGTTACCTTCGTGGATTCCGAACAGTTCCAGGATCCCATGATCTCCGCGGGCAGCAGCCATTCCGCCGCGGTCTCCGCTGACGGAAAGGTCTACACCTGGGGCATGAACGGCCTGGGCCAGGCGGTCCCCGCTGATGTCTGGGAGAGCGACCATGGAGCCAACTCCACCGATACCGACAGAGATCCCGGCCACATGGAGTATCCCTACCATGTGCTTTGGCAGAACAATGCCCAGGACGTTCTGGTCCAGCAGGTCCAGGCGGGCGACGGCTTTACCCTGGCGGTGGACACCGACGGTAAGAGCGTGAACGGCGTGCTGGCCGCCGGCGACCTGTGGATCTGGGGTTCCATTGACAGCGGTATAACCAAGTATAGTAAGCCTACGCTGCTTTCCACCGTGACCGGCTTTAATAAGAAGGTCAAGGAGGTCTCGGTCTGGGGCAAGAGCATCATCGTCCTGGCCGACGACGGTACGGTCTGGACCAACAACAGCGGCGTGGGCGGATTGACGCTGACCCAAGTGACCACCGTCCCCGGCAATGTCAAGCAGGTAGCCGCCGGCCAGAGCCACTATGTGATCCTGGCCAACAGCACTGTATATACTTGGGGCAGCAACTCCAATGGCCAGCTGGGCATTGGAGGCAATATAGAGCAGAAGAGCGGCGTGATGGTGGTGGACACCACTGATGCGGGCTATGATCCCTACAATGCCGCTGCCACCTATGCCAACAACGCCTATAACATTTCTCCCGTCACGGTCTCCGGCACTACCAGCGCCGCCAGCGCCGCCGATCCCACCATAGTCCAAGCTGTGCCGGTGGGAAATGTAAAGGTGGTTCGGACCCTTGAGCCTGTTATGGGCAAGGTACCCGACACTACGCCGGGGGCGGCCCCCGGCACCATGGTGGACGGCGTGGTGAGCTACAAGTATGTGGATATGGTGGACCTGGGCGCCACTGCACTCACCAACTTGAACAACGTCACCTATATCGCCGCCGGCGCCAATACCTCCGCTGCGGTGACCAGCTCCGGCAACGTGCTGGTCTGGGGCGCCAACGGCCAGTATCAGGCGGCCAACGGCGTCAGCACCGGCAACGTTACCGTGCCGACTCCCGTATTGGGCGTCGACCCGCTCAATGACAAGACCATCCTTATCAACAATGCCAAGCAGGTCTCTCTGGGCGCCACCAGCGGCTTTGCCGTTACCGACAACGGTAACGTGTACGCCTGGGGCGCGCAGAGCAATGGCCAGCTTGGCACCGGCGCTGATTCCAGTTATCAGTCCGGCACTTCCAGCGCCGGCATGACCAACAGCGGCATTGCCAATGTGAAGACCGCCCAGCTGATGCTTAAGGGCGAGAGCTTCAATGAAGCCGCCGAGCCCTACATGCAGGGCGTTATCGCCATGGACGCCGGCAACACCCACACTCTGGTGGTGCGCTCCGATGGCCTGGTCTTCGCCGCCGGCTCCAACGGCGACTATAAGCTGGGCGCCCACAGCATTTATAACGGCTACAGCAATAGCAGCTATAACAACACTACCACCAAAATCGCCGCCGAGCCCGCCATTGTGGGCGATTTGGAGGCCAAGAGCATTGTGGTGGGCCAGGTGGACATCTATGACCCGGGCACCGGCAAGACGGAGCCTTATACCTATAAAATTGACAATGGCGAGCCTGTGGCACCCAAAAATGTGGTGATGACCGAGACTCAGGAGGCCAGGATCCCCCGGAATGGCTTGCTGGAGACCTATCTGGCCGGCTTCAACCTGATGGTCAACAGCCGCAGCTCTTACATCACAAATATGAACGGCAGCACAGACAAGCTGGAATGGGTCTCCGGCGAGACTGCTGTTGCTACCGTGACCGAAGCTACCGACGGTACGATGGCCACCGTGACCCCGGTGGGCGGTACCTATGGCGTGGTGCCCATCCGGGTGACCAATACCATCTCCACCCACACCGGTATCGTCAACATCACCGTGCGTCAGGATACGAACATTACAAACCTGACCGGTATTGCCTCTCCCATGGTGGTCTCCGGCACCAACTTCTCCGCGGCCCTGCGCTCCGACGGCACGGTCTGGACCTGGGGCGACAACAGCAGGGGTCAGTTGGGCGATGGCACGGTGGTCAGCCACAGTATGCCCACGCAGGTCATGACCGCTGTGGGCAGCGGCCAGTACCTGGGCGAGAAGTACTATATCCATAATGTGGTGAGCATCGCCGCCGGCGATACCCACCTGGTCATGGTGGACAACGAGGGCCATGCCTGGACTGTGGGTGACAACACTTACGGTCAGCTGGGCTATGACACCGCTATCACGGTTGAGGGCAAGAGCGTGGAGATCGGTTATCATCCCTACGCCAAGCGGATCGACGGCATCGACTATACCGGCGCCGGTACCGCTATTGTGGCCAACGACGGCACCGACCTGAGTGAGGAGTTCTTTGTAGCCGCCGCGGCAGGCGCCAAGCATACCCTGCTCCTGACCAAGGGCGCCGAGGCGGCGAACGTGGGCGGGAGCCTGGGTACCGGCGACAGCCATTATGAGGGCGGCGAGGTCTTTGCCTTTGGCTGGGACGACCACTATCAGTTGGGCATTGGCACCAGCGCCCAGGTCCAGGGCGCTGCCGCCGCTCCCGCGGCTCGTGGCTGGCGTCCGGTCCATGTGCTCAAGGGCCAGAGCGCTTCCGACACAGACTATCTGAGCAGCATCGTGGCCATCTCCGCCGGAGGCGACCACTCTGTGGCCCTGCGCAATGACGGCAGAGTGCTGACCTGGGGCGACAATACTTACGGACAGCTGGGCGACGGTACCACCGCAGACCGAGGGCTGCCCGTGCTTGTGCTGCGCGGTGAGAGCGAGTCTGTCAACGACTACACCCAGAACGTGGTGGCTGTGGCCGCCGGCAGGAACCACACCCTGATGCTGGTGCGGGCTACCACTACCACCGACAGCATGGTGGACCGCACCGAGGTCTACGCCTGGGGCGACAACAGCAAGGGACAGCTGGGCCGCTGGACCTCCGGCGGGTCCAGACCGGAGTACTTTGTGCCCGTGCGGGTACGGGGCAGAGCGGACTCCACCCTGACAGGAACGGACGCCTATCCCAACGGCTATCTGGGCAGCAACGCCGCGGGCGGCGAGACCATCGTGGCCATTGCCGCGGGCGGTGACTCCAGCTTCGCCGTGACCGAGTATATTCCGGGCAGCGCCACCGCCACCGGAAAGCTCTATGCTTGGGGCGACAACCGCTACGGCCAGCTGGGTATCACCGATCATGTGACCGATGGCACCACAGGTACAGCCGCCGAGCAGCCCAGGACCACGCCGGAGTACGTCACCGACGGCGTGGTGGGCGGCGCCGATATGAATACTGTGCGGGGTGTGGGCACCAACTCCAACCATACCGTCATTCTGAAGGCCGACGGCACGGTGTGGAGCACCGGCTACGGCAACGCCTACCAGTCCGGCGACGGCACTATCTATACCACCATGTATCCCGTCCACACCGGCGACGAGGATACCACCTTCCTGCTGACAGACCAGGTGAAGGTGGACAATGCCCAGTACAGCCTGGGCGAGGAGATCATCCGCATTGACAGTAATGAGACCGTGACCATCCCCTATACCGACCTTTATGAGCGGTATATGACTGGCTTTGACCTGGTGGATCAGAACGCCACCCGGGCCGAGAGCTTCAGCACCGCCAATGTGAAGGTGGAGGCCTACGATCCGGCGGGCCGGATCATTGCCGCCAAGCTCACTGCCAACGGCATAGAGATCAATGCAGGCCCCAAGGCCGGCGACGCCGTGGTGAAAGTCACCGCTACCCTGGACGTGAAGGACGCCGAGGGCAATGTGGTCAAGGACGACCTGGGTGCCAACGTGCAGAAGGACTATGACATGCTCTTCCGGGTGTTTGTCCGCCTGATCTCCAGCCCAGACCTGAATAATGCCGGCCATTCGGGCAAGGGCCAGCGGCCTGCCGACATAGCTACGCCCATGGTGTCCGGCGGCAACCAGCACGCGCTGGCGCTGAAGGCCGATGGTACCGTCTGGGCTTGGGGCCAGGGCGTCAAGGGGCAGTTGGGCGTCGGTCAGACCTTCGACGCCACATTCCCGGTGCTGGTCCATGAGACCGGCTATATTTGCCCCGGCGACGGCAAGGCCTGCGGCGAGGTCCTCTATGAGAGCGACGCCACCATGAAGCCCACCGTTGACGAGACTACAAACTACTACGACCTGGTCTGTCCCAAGTGCGGTAAGGCCACTGCGGTCAGTAATGATGCCACAGTTACCCAGATCGTGGGCAAGGCTCTGGACGGCGTCATCGCCGTTGCCGCTGGCGACGGTTACTCCCTGGCACTGCGCTCCGACGGCACGGTCTGGGCCTGGGGTTCCAAGGCCAATGTGGTGCCCGGCACCACCGCCCTGTCCGCCCGGAGGGTGGACTTCTCCCAGGCCAAGGACGAGAGCAGCGACGGCGGTGTCAACTATCCCCGGGCATTCATCGTCTCCATCGCCGCGGGCACCGATCACGCCCTGGCCCTGGATTCCAAGGGCACGGTCTGGGCCTGGGGCAGCAATGTCTACGGTCAGCTGGGCGATGACAACACCAGCACCACCGGCGTCTCTGCCAGACCGGTCCATGTGAAGCGGGGCGAGGCCGCCGCGGATCACTACTTTAGAAGCAACGCCAGTGGCTATAAGTATCTGGACCATGTGGTCAAGATTGCCGCCGGTGAGCACACCTCCATGGCCCTGCGCTCCGACGGCAGCGTGTACGTCTGGGGCAGGAATGATAGGAACCAGCTGGGACTGGGCAACTCCACCTGGGGGGTGGACGCCGCCAACAGTCAGAATAACCAGAGCGTGCAGCAAAGCTTCGGCGAGGACACTCTTCGCCGGACTGTTCCCACGCTGGTCCAGCATGATGACGGCACCGCCATTCTGGCCCGGGACATCGGCATGGGTCTGCGACATGCCAGCGTGCTCAGCCTGAACGGCGAGAAGGTATATACCTGGGGCAACTACGAGCTGTTCCGCTGGTACCATATGTACAGGATAAACGGATATCCCTATTACCGTGCCGGCGCTAACGGCGTTAAGACTTATGAACTCGAGGTCCCTACCGAAGTGGACCTGAACGGTGAGAAGATCGTCTCTTTGGCCTCCGGCTATCATACCGACTATGTTCTGACCACGTCCGGCAAGGTCCTGAGCTGGGGCGGAAACGACTATGGCCAATGGGGCAACGGGACCTATATCGCCGACCAGCGCACCGCCAACTGGAACACCTACACGTCTTCGGCCGACAGCAACAATATCGCTCCGGTTTATCTCGGCGCCTCCACCGGCAGCATCGCCACCATTGCGGACATGGTGCTCAAGTCTTACGTGGTGGATACCTCTGTGGGCGGCATCGACGCCAACGGCAACGACATTCTGATGTTGGCCGCCGGCAACAAGACGGCCTATGCCCTCAACGGGGACGGCTATGTCTACAGTTGGGGCCGCAACAGCTACGGCGAGGTGGGCAACGTATCCACCAATGATCGCTATACCACTAGTAATACGACGGTTTCGGAGAACGCGGGAGTCGTCCGCATCACCCGGTACGCCGATACCCAGCCCATTCCTGACTTTACCGGCGCTCAGGCCGATGAGCTGATGAACATCACCGAGGCCGAACTCTATGATCTGGACAAACCCTACGAGCTGCTGACCAGCACCGCGAAGCTCAGCAAGACCTACGGGGTCAACCAGCCCGATGGGACTCTGCCCACCAGCGTTTCTATGACCCGCTCCCAAAAGCTGGTGCTCAACGGGGCCGATATTGTGGAGGAGTTCTACAAGGGCTTCAACCTCCAGTGGTACATGACCCAGGAGAACGCCGACCCGGCTGACCTGAAGTGGTATTCCAGCGACGAAAGCATTGCCCGGGTGAGCGTGGACGCCGCCGGGAATGCCACCGTTTACCACTATATTACACCCAACAATGAGGGTAATATTGAACGGGAGAAGTTCGGCGACGTCACTATTACGGTGGTGGATACTGCCAAGGGGATCTCCGGCAGCTTCCGGCTCAGCGTCTTCCCCGACGGCGTCAACACCGACGGCGACCAGCGCCTGTCCAACGCCAAGGTCTACGCCGGCAACAACACCTCCTTTGCCATCAAGCAGAACGGTAGCGTCTGGGCCTGGGGCAACAACACCAGCAGCGCATACTCCCAGACCAATAAGGTGGGCTTCCTGGGCGTTAACCCCGAGGCCGCCAGCGTGGTGACACAGGAGGCGGACAGCCCTGCCAGCTACTTTAGCTGGTACCTGCTCAAGCCGGGCGATGTCACCAACAGGCTGCCCAGTGTGCAAAATGCCAAGACGCAGGCCGATAAAGACCTTAGCGACGCCGCGGCGGCTACCGTGGCGGCCCGGAAGGTGCTGGACGACCTCTATCAAAAGAACGATATCTCCAGCATCATCACCGCTGTCAGCGATCTGCAGCTGGCTTTGAGCAACCTGGAGGTCGTTTCGGGCCAGACTCTGACAAATCTGACGCCGAATATGCCCACCGGCACCGCTTTTGACACCCTCTGGAATACGATGACCCCCGCCATCCAGGCGGCTCAGACGGCTCTCGCCGCGTTGCAGACCGCCCTGGAGGGGGTGGACAGCGCCGATAAGCTGAGCTCCGCCAGCCTGAATGATCTGGATACGGCCATTCAAGGCTATGAGGCTGCTGTGAACGGCGGTGTGTTCACCGCCCTGGACACTGAGCTGGCGGCCTTTGCCGCCGCCCGGAGCGCGCTGGTGGTGACCGGCGTGCCTACCAATCACGATGATATCATCGACAGCACCGTCAGTCCGATGACGCCGATCATTGCGGCCTATCAGACCAAGGTGGCGGAGCTGACTGCCGCCAACAAGGACCTGACCACCGTTGGCGGAAACGCGGCCCTGAACACCCTCAAAACTGACCTGAACGATCAGCCCGGCGCTCTGCCTACCGATCCCGCTATCCCCGGGCTCAAGAGCCTGGAGAATGCCTGGACGACTGCCGTAACGGCAGAGGGAGGGGCGCAGTTCAATGCCGCTCATGCCAGGTCTGAGGTGGAGTTCTATACCACGCTGGACAATTACTTCAAGACCACCGGCGCAGCCTATACCGCCGGTCTGCCTGTGATCACCGGTCTCACCACCACTACCACTGGTGTCGAGAACATTGTGATCCCATCTGTGCTCCTTGAGACCGATTATGGTGTCCTCGGCTCTTATGATGCGACTACGCTGAAGAGCCTGAACTTCAACGCTTTGCCGGTCATTGCCATCGCCGACGCCGGGATCAAGACCAATCCCTACGACAGTGAGATCCAGGGGACCGGCTTTGACGGAGTCAACCTGGATACCCTGACGGTGGGCGCCCATATCAAGGCGGTCCAGGACGGCGCCTTTGCCAAGGGCACCTATGGCCGGGTCAACTGGTATCTGGATGAGACCGGCACCGCCGCAAGCGCCCTGGCTTTCTATAACGCCGGGTTGGACGTGGTGGGCGCGCCCAAGGTCGATTCCGACAAGACCTATCTGGAGGGCATCTTTGGCGAGAGCATCAACATCGCCCTTCCGGCCAAAAACACCGACAGCGAGCTGTTTGAGGACGACGGCAAGATCAATACGCCCACCCAGGTGGCCGGCATCAACGGCGTGGGTCTGCTGGGCGACGTACACACCAAGAACGGCGACGGCGGCCAGTTCAATGCGGCCATCATCGCGCTGGCGGTGAACGAATCCGCCAACAATGACTATCATACTATGGCGCTGACCATTGATGGCGACGTCTACGCCTGGGGCTACAACACCAACGGCCAGCTGGGCAACGGCACCACCAAGAATACCACCACGCCCATCCGGGTGCTGGCTGGTGAAAGCCCCTACTGGTACACTATCGACGCTGCCGGCCAGCGGGTGCTTCAGGGCACCACCGGCGAGCGTTACCTTACCGGCGTCACTCAGATCGCCGTGGGCTACAACCACTCACTAGCCTTGCTGAAGGACGGCACCGTGCTGGCCTGGGGCAACAGCGGCAACGGCCAGGGCGCTTATTATCAATACGACAGTACCTCGGGCACCGGCAATTATAACGGCACGCTGATCCACTCCGGCAGTAACGTGGATTACAGCGTCAAGCTGCCCACTCTGGTCCGCGTGGGCGGTAGCGTGGGAGATAAGGAGTATCTGTCCGATATCATCCAGATCTCCGCCGCCGGCACCACCACCGCCAGAGGCAACAGCGTGGCCCTGCGCTCCGACGGCACGGTGTGGATGTGGGGCGACAATACCTATGGTCAGCTGGGCGACAACTCCCTGCTGAAGAAGCACTTCCCCAACTATGTTCAGATCGCCGATTTTGCCAATGCCGCCCAGCCGCAGCTGCGGGGGGCGGAGAAGGGCACCAAGGACAGCGACACCAAGAAGGACTTTGGCGACGGAGCTTACGATATTTATCTCAACGCTCCCAAGAGCCGCCTGGAGGGTGTTGTGGAGCTGGATATGGGCTACAATCATATGCTGGCCTTGACCAACGGCTACGACCATACCAACAATGTGCGCAACGACACTACCGTGTTTGCCTGGGGTAGTAACGCTGCCGGCAAGCTGGGAGACGGCACCACGACCCAGCGGAACCTGCCCGTCCGGGTGAACAAGACCTATAACGGCGGGACCAGCACCCTGATCGATAAGGGTACCATCACTGGCCAGAGCGGCGCCTATGACTATCCCTGCGGTACCATCGCCCACGTTTCCGCCGGCGGTACGGCCTCCATGTTGCTGACCGAGATCGTGTGGCAGACCGCTACCCTGACCGACGAGACTGGTAAGAACTATCTGAGCGACTCCATGTCCGGCGGCACCGCCTGGGCCTGGGGTTCCAACGCCAACGGCCAGCTGGGCATTGTGGCCCAGCGCACCGATAACGGCGTGGGCGGCAACACCTCCCAGACCAGCCCGGTACAGGTCTTGGCCTGGACCGATACCAACAACCCGCTGGAGAACAACAAGGGTGATCTGTACAGCAATGTGGCCGCGGCCCAGTTGTCCTCTATGGGCTTTGACCACGGTATGGTGGTCTCCAATACCGGCTATGTCTATGCCTGGGGCGATAACGCCACCGACAAGCAGATCGGTGACTTTACCAACTATCAGCGCACCCAGCCTGTGTACGTGGGCGCTCTGCCTTACCGTAGCCTGGAGCTGGCTCACAGCTGGCACTGGAAGGATATCACCAAGACCACCCTTATCAAGCGGTATGACACTGAGATCGAGGGCCTGGACAACCCGCCGCTGGCCATCACTATGCGCCATGGCGAGATGTATGTGGGCGAATGCCAGGATATGCGGAAGGTCTATTATAAAGGCTTCAACCTGTTCTCCGACATCGAAGTCACCACCCTGAAGGGCGACGAGGATGTAAAGCTGGTGGTCTCCAATGAGGAGATCGTGGACGCCCAGATGGTGATGAACCCCACCACCAACCTCTGGGAGGTCATCATTAAGCCCAAAGACGGCATGTTTGGCCGCTCCACCGTCACCTTCTACATTACTGAGAAGGACGGCAACCAGACTTACACCTACTCCGGCTCCGTGCTGGTTACAGTGTTGCCTGACGACGGCATCGCCGTACCCATGGTGACTTCCGGCATCGACTTTACCCTGGCCCTCCGGGAGGACGGCACCGTCTGGGCCTGGGGCGATAACACCTATGGCCAGCTGGGTACCGGCCTGGGCTATGATACCCCCGGCAATGAGGCCAAGAAGGTGGAGAACACCAACATCTATGACCAGGCCAGCAAGACCGTTCCCGTGCAGGTCATCTTCCCCGACGGCGAAGTCAAGAGCGACGATGGCAAGGGCAACGTTACCTATTGGGACAACCGCATCGTCCACATTGCCGCAGGCCACTACCACGCCGTGGCCGTGACCAACGATGGCCGGGTGTTCACTTGGGGCCGCAACAACTACGGCCAGTTGGGCAACAACACCGCTATTAACTCCGATAAGCCCGTTTTGACCAAGGGCCTGAGCAATCAGCCCGATCCTGTGAGCAATGCCCTCCAGGCTACTGCCGGCGACTACTTCACCATGATCCTGACCTCCGGCGGTGAGGCTTACACCTGGGGCTACAACGGCTCCGGACGGCTGGGCCTCAACACGGGCAGTAACTCCTTCAGTTATCCCATGCGTCTGCGAGGCTATAACGGCGGCGGCTACATGAATAACCTGATCAGCGTGACGGCCGGCGCCAGCCACGGTCTGGCTTTGCGCTCCGACGGTTCCGTGTTTGCCTGGGGCACCAACAACAAGGGTGAGCTGGGTATTGGCGGCAAGGGCGCTCAGATCGCCCCCGACCAGGTGATCCTGGATCAGGCCGGCAGCAGCAGCGGTATCAAGATGGAAATGGTGGAGATCGCCGCCGGCGACCAGTTCTCCATGGCCTTGAGCCGTGGGAACTATGTGGTCGCCTGGGGCGACAACAGCAAGGGCCAACTGGGTAACAACAGCACTACCAACGCCCCCACCCCTGTCCGTGTGCAGGCCGATCCCGCCGTGGTCCGGGCTGAGGATATCACGAGCTACAACAATGTGGACTATCTGGCCAATATTGCGGCTATCTCCGCCAACGGTAGCCATGCCGTGGCGATGAGCCTGGGCGCCAAGGGTTCTGCCGATGCCGTGCTGGGAGACCAGCATGTGGTCTACACCTGGGGCGACAACACCCAGGGCCAGCTTGGCAACGCTATGGATGTGGACAGCGACATAGATGGTACGGTGGACAGCTACTCCGCCAACAAGGCTACGCCTACGCCCACCACCTTTAGTACTGGCGTGTATACTGGAAAGCAGAACCACTTTACATCAGATGCTTTTGCCATCAGCGCCGGTTACTACCACACCAGCGTCATCGGCAGAGACGGCTATCTCTACAACTTTGGGAAGTCCGACCGGGGCGCCATGGGCAATGCCAGCACCGCCCAACAGTGGAAGCCTGTCCGGGTGGGCGTCAGGGAGGACAGCGTGGTGCTCAACGGCACCAGCACCCAGATTCATACCAATGCTGCGCCCATCGTCCTGCAGCAGGCGTATACCACCAGCTCCGGCGCCGCGGTGGCGGCCAGTGAGCATACGCTGAATTACTTCGACCTCTATGTCCGGCAGTACCGGGGTATGACCGTCTTTGACAGCGAAGACGAGCTGCCCAATATGAACATGTTCTCCTGGACCGTGACGGCTACCGATCCCACCATTGTAACGGTGGACGGCACCGGCACCACCCGTACCCTGAAGGCCACGGAGAAGACCCGCTCCGGCGAGACTACCGTGGTGATTACCCTGGAGAACGCTGCCACCGGCGAGGTCTACACCCAGGTACTCCCGGTGCAGGTCCTGGATGCCAACGAAACGGCGAAAGCAACGCCCAAGGTGGACAGCGGCTATGGACACACCTTGATGCTGCGGCCCGACGGTACTGTCTGGGCCTGGGGTCTTGGCACCTCCGGCCAGCTGGGCGAGGGCGTGATCAAGAGCGTTGACGATAAGGGCAATCCTGTGGTCAATAACATCCTGGTGGATCGGGGTTATCTCGTCCAGGTCCGTGCCGGCGACAGCGTGGACGACGGCGACAAGATGACTGTGAACGGCGTGAACTACCTGGCCAACATCATCACTGTGGCCGCCGGTCAGGATCACAGCCTGGCGGTTTCCAAGAGTGGCTATGTTTACGCCTGGGGCTCCAACGATAAGGGCCAGCTGGGCAATGGTCTGAGTAACAACCAGCCCGTGAGCATTGCCGAGCGGGTACTGGCCGAGGGCGCCAGCGCCATCGTGCCGGATGGACAGAGCCAGAACTATCTGAAGGATATTGTCAAGGTGGCCGCCGGTGACGGCGTATCCCTGGCCCTGAATAGGAACGGCATGGTCTACGCCTGGGGCGACGCTCACAATGGACACCTGGGTGACACCAGCTACAATAATGACGGCAACAAGAATACCGAGGCTGCCGTCAAGGCCCGCTACGAGCGCAGCGTGCCCCAGAAGGTGGTCAATGGCACTGCCGCCGGACCCAATGCCGACAAGGATCCCTACAACTATCTCAGTCATATCGTCGATATCGACATGGGCGTCGATACCGTTATCGCATTGCGCTCCAACGGCACCGTATATACATGGGGTGTCAGCGTCAGCGGTCAGGCCGGTGACGGTTACGCCGAGGCCTATGTTCAGGCGCCCACCCAGGTGCGCTCTGGCGAAAGCGCCAACAGCGGCGTGACCAACAGCTTTATCCACTGTAATGATATGTTCGATAAGGCCGTGGACAGAGACAGCCTCTACCGCACCGAGGAATTCCTGCACCGGGCGGTGGATGTGACCGCCGGTGACGACAATATCGCTATCCTCACCGACAACTTTACCGGCAGCGGGAGCGGGAGTTATTCCTACACTGTTTACTCCGCGGGTCTCAACGACCACGGCCAGCTGGGCGTGGATCCCACCGACCAAATGGCCGACGACAAGATCACCGTGGTCAAGGCGGGCCTGAAGAGTTCCGCACTCCCGGTGAAGACCACCGACGCCGCCCACATCAATACCCTTACCGGCGCCAACACCTATCTGGCCTCCAACCCTGGCAGCGAGCGGCCGGTGCAGATCGCTGCGGGCAAGGATCAGTTGGCCATCCGCACGGTAGACGTGGCTGGTTACGGCACCGGTACGCCTCTGCGCATGAACTATGACAACACTGCCTGGCGCGGTTACGTCTGGACTCTGGGTGACAACCGCTACGGACAGCTGGGCAACGGGCACCAGGATATCTCCGTCAACTATACCCCTGAAAAGGTGCTCAAGGGTGACTACCGCCGCCAGACCAGCAGCAATGACATTGTTTACCTGGAGGGCGCCACCGACATCGACGCCGGGTACTACCACACCGAGTCCATTAACTTCTACTATAAGAACAACACCGGTGTGTACGTCAGCGGCAGCACCGACATCAACGGCGCGCCCGACAATAACCCCGCGCCTCCCGAGCAGGTCAACGATGGTATGTTCGGTTACGTCTGGATCTGGGGCAACAACACCCGGACCCCGCTCAACAGCGACGGCAGCGAAAATACCGAGTCTATCGGCGTGCTGGGCGACACCTCCAACTACCGTCAGGTGACGCCCATCCAAGCGGGCGTCCGGGAAGAGATGCGCATCATTGTGGACTTTGTCCAGGTGAAGGATTACAACTGGACCAACCCTGCCGGCGCCAACGTCCGGCGCACCTATGGCACCTCCAACGGCAGCCCCGCCTACAGCAGCCCCGCTTCGCTCCATAGCAGCAAGCTGCCGCCCTCCATCACCATCGCCTTGGATGAGATGGTCTACATCGAGCGCCGCCAGACCCATATGGAGTATACCAACGGCGACGCCCTCTATCCCGCGTCCAAGTCCCTGGAGACCACGGCAGAGGCTTGGTCCACCAGTATCCGCGACAGTCAGATCGCCGCGGCCCAGATCACCGGGACCACGCCCACCGGCGCGCTGGTGATCGGCCAGGCCAACCCTGGCATAGCGAATAATGACGGCCACCTTGGTCCCACCAGCGTCAGCTTCCGTACGGTGAACGGGCATTACAACAATAATAACCGCACCAATCCTGTCACTGCCGGTACCACTGCCATCCAGGATTACGGCTACAAGAGCAACCAGACCTGGCTGGTGACAGGCGAGTATACCGGCTCCATTGAGATCGACCTCCAGGAGTCCAGCGATACCATCCTCACCGGTACCGCTGCCGGCGAGAACTTTACCGCCTTCCTGGACAACAACGGTACCGTTTGGGTCTGGGGTGACAACCAGTATGGTGTCCTGGGCCAGGGCAATACCTCCGGCTCTAATGGTATCTCCAACCCCAATTATAATGATCATGCCGCCAGCGGCAGCGCCGTCATCAATCCCCAGAAGGTCCAGGTGGCCGCCCTGCGGCAGACCCTGACCTATATTGAGTCTGCCCCCGGCGCCGGGGATATGGGTACGCTGAAGAAGGATGGCGATGTGACCGATACCGTATATGTGGATTTGGGCACACTGCTCAAGGGCTCCAGCTATGTGGAGCAGGTCATCATTATTCAGGACGCTGCCGGAAAGGAAGTCAGCCGGACTGTCAACGATCTCCTGGCCGCCAACACCGATCCTGATAAGGTGGATAAGGTGCGGGTCATCTCCGCCGGTCAGGATCACATGGTGGCCCTGACCCAGTCGGGCAAGGTCTACACCTGGGGCCGCAACCAGGAGGGCCAGCTGGGCTACGGTAGTTATAACAGCGATGGCAGCTGGGAAAATTACAGTGCCTATGCCCACCAGGTCATCATCCGTGAGGATGTGGTGGACGCCGCGGGCAACCCGGTCCTGGGCACCGATGGTAAGGTCCAGCAGCGGGACGTGGTCATCGTCAACGTGGCCGCGGGTAGAGGCCATACTCTGGCCCTGGCTGAGGAGGGCCTGGTCTGGGCCTGGGGCGACAACAGCAAGGGTCAGCGGGGCACCTCCGCCGTGATCCCCAAGCCCAACGCCAACGGCGTGGTGGAGAGCATGGGTGTCCGTATCACGCCGCAGAAGGTGCTGGGCCGCAGCGGCTTTGAATACCTGGACAACATTTTCATCATCTCCGCCGGCGGCGATTCCAGCGCCGGTATGCGCACCAACGGCACCCTGTGGACTTGGGGGGCCAACGACAAGGGCCAGTTGGGCATCGGCACCCAGGAGAACCAGCCCACGCCCACCCAGGTGCGTAAGGGCGAGTATCCCGGCACCGAGAACTACCTGCTCAACGTTTCCAACGTCAGCGTGGGCTATGACCACATGGTGGCCACCGTCACCGTAGACAGCACCCAGATGAACTTTGCCTGGGGCTCCAACCAGCATAACCAGCTGACCACCACCGCTGGCACCATGAATTTGGCGAATACCGCGCTGATCAAGGATCAGCCCATGGAGATCAAGCTGCTCAGCGACGGCACGCCGCTGAAGGACGTGGCAATCCTCTACGCCGGCAAGTACTACTCTGCCGCCATTAACATCAGCAAGGTTGGCGCGGGTGTGGACTACATGGCGGAGGATCGGAATGTCTACACTTGGGGCTTGAATACCTCCGGCCAGCTGGGCCTGGGCTACAAGGGCGGCGACACCATTCCCGGTACTACCAACAAGTATTCCAATACCGAGGTCTACCCGAAGAACGTGCTCTCCGGCAATACGGAGACCATGGTGCCCGACGCCAACGATACCGTTTCGGTGAACGGCGTCAGCATCGACACTACCATGCCGGGTTACGACTTTGACGAGAGCAACAAGAACACCACGAAGACCGGCAAGCTCACCGCGGTCAAGAATCTGGGCCTGGGCAGCGACCACGTCTCGGTGCTGCGCACCAACGGCTATGTCTGGAGCTGGGGCTCCAACCGCTACGGCCAGCTGGGCACTGTGGAGAAGACGGTGGGCACTGTGTTTGAGCCGGTGCTCTCGGGCTACCGTGCCATGAGCTATGTGGTGCTGGATGGCGCGACCTTGCAGACCCTGGGCAGTACCGCCGATCCCACTGGCGGCGACCCCGACAATTATGACGCCACTTACAATATTAACGGCGCCACCGTTACCGTGGACGGCAGCGGCAGCGCCCATGTGATGGGCGCCGCTCAGCGGCCCGCCGAGAGCGGCTGGAATTTCCGCATGAGCGACGGCCAGCAACTGCGGATCAAGGCTGACAAGTATTTCCACAGTACAGGCACCTACGAACAGTTTGCCAACACGCTGCGTCTGGCCGATACTGTCGAGGTCTTCAGCATGGATGAGAAGGTGGCCGTGGTGGACCAGGAGACATGGACCGAAAACGGCGCCACCGTCAGCGGCTGGGTCATCCGTCCCACCGGACTGGAGCACTACGGTGAGACCTCCATCGTATTCAAGGCCTATGTGAACGGCGAGTGCAGGGCGGAGAGCGTTATGCGCCTGACGATCTATGACAAGAACGGCGTGGCCGCGCCTATGGTGGCCAACGGCGCCAACCACACCCTGGCCCTGAGAAGCGACGGCACCGTGTGGGCCTGGGGCTCCAACGTCTACGGCCAGCTGGGTATTGCCACCGAGACCCAGCGGAACCTGTTGCACTACTATTGGATCGTAGGTAGCTACAGCCAGAATGCCGAGCGCTCTGAATACTGGAGCGAGGTGGCCGACGAGCAGGGCTTCTCCGTCTTGGGCACCTACAACACGCCCCAGCAGGTGCTCTTCCCTGCCGGCACGCAGATTGTCCAGATCGCCGCCGGCGAGTATACCAGCTACGCTCTGGACAGCCAGGGCAACGTCTGGGCCTGGGGCGACAACTCCGTGGGCCAGGTGGGCAACGGCAGCTGGGCCAATCCCTATCTCTTTGTTAACGATTATATCCATCACGGTCATAGTGACTGGAGCTGGTATCAAGCTTTGGGACATATGGACGTCAACGTCTACGCGCCCTGGAAGATGACCAGCCTGGCCAGCGTCTCCTCCATCACCGCCGGACGGGATTATGCCCTGGCCCTGTTGGCCAACGGCACGGTGATGTTCTGGGGCAACTCCGGCGCTTACCAGAGCGCGGAGCACAAGGGTATCGACGCCACCAATGGCCCCGTGCAGCACTATAACCAGTATTATCCCGGCTCCGAGGATAACCGGGACCGCTATTATGCCGAGTTCCTCCGCTCCGGCAGCGGCGACGGCGGCGCAGCTAGCAAGACTGAATATACCTATTATTACGAGCGGTACCATCGCTATGGCAACTATACCGCACCTATGTCCTACAACGACACCTATAACAGCCAGAGCGGCATCTACAAGACCACGCCTGTGGCTGTGCTGGGTCCCGGCGGCACTGACTGGCTGGGCCACAGCGACAGCTATGACCACAATGGCCGCAACGGCCAGCCCAGGGCTAACCTGGCCACCGCCAACATGACCGCCAAGGTCATCAAGCTGGTGGGTGGCAAGTATGTCTCGGTGGCGCTGCTCAGCGACGGCACCGTCTATGCCTGGGGCATGGACGACACCGGCAAGTACGACGGCGATACCACTGGTACAGACACCGCCAAGGTGGACAGCTACGGCACCCTGGGCGACGGCGCCAACGTGACCCGCATCTACCCGGTGCAGGTCCATGCCGGCGAACAGTTCAACGGCAGCCGGTACCTCCAGGATATCGTGGATGTGGCCGCCGGCTCCAACCACTTCCTGGCCCTGGATTCCACCGGCGTGATCTACGGCTGGGGCGCCAACGACCACGGCCAGCTGGGCAAGCCAGCCGTGGATATGACCGATCCCACCGACCCTGTTGACCAAAGCAGGTTCAACGAACCCATCCGTGTGGCTCCCGCCGCCAACGCCGCGGGCGACGTGACGGTGGATCCCACCAAGAAGTTTACCCGGGTCTACGCCGGGGAGACCAGCTCCATGGCCATTGACGTGAACAACACGGTGTATGCCTGGGGCAGCAACACCTATGATAGAATGGGCCTGGGCAGCGATCCCGTTCTGGCCGGTCAGGACGTCACCATGGTGGACGACAACATCAAGGTCCTCCAGGGCGAGAGCGTCAACTATGAAATGGTGGCCAAGCAGACCAACAGCACCACCGCCGGCAAGGCGCTCATGGACGACTATACCTTTGACCGCCGGGATAAGGTCGTCAACGACGCCGGCAGCGGCGCGAAGATGACCAACGTGCAGTCCCTGTCCATCGGCGAGTACAGCACGTTCTTCTACCGCAACGACGGCACCCTCTGGGGCGTGGGCAATGTGGGCGCCTCCGCCAAGAACAAGAGCAATACCTATCGGGTGACCCAGAGCAGCCTGGGCAACGTAAAGGCCACCGCGGTAAAGGAGCCTGTCCGGGTGGGCACCACCGACCTGGATACCCTGAGCCTGGGTAAGGCTGCCATTCTGAGAAATGACAATGCCGAGGATAGTATTGAGGTGGACGCTTATACCGGCTCCGACGCCGGGGTAACGGTCGACCTTGGCGGTAGCACGCTCAAAATCGTGGAGGGCGAGAAGCTCTACCTCTACAACGACAAGGCTACCGTGAACTATACCAAGGACGTTACATTGATCCAGGGGTGGATACCCGGATTGTTTGAGAAACCGAGACCGACCACTGTGGTCATTCAGGATAGCGAAGGGGCTTATGTCGCGATCCCCAATAATAACTTTGACGGCCATGTGGATCCGGCCACCTGTGCCACCGTTTGGGAATGGAACGATGCCAACAGCGACGGCGTGATCGAGGATGCGGAGCTGAGCGTATACTGGAGCGAAAGCGTCGGCACCAAGTATCCATACGATCAGGAGATCATAACAAAAGCTGAGACTAAGAGTATTGAGGTGGACGCCGTCCAGCGCTACCACGCCAACGGTTTCAATCTGCGTCTGCACGACGGTCTCATCGACAACGACGACCAGCACCACGGCCTGATCTACAAGGATCAGAGCAGCGGCGGCACGCTCCTGTCCGGCGTGGACCTGGAGGACGACTTCACCGTTCTGTCCTCCAACGAGGCCATCCTTACCGTTAACTACAACAAGACCGCCGACCCCGACGGCGACGGCACGCCTGACCCGCGTTGGGAGTTTACGCCTGTGCCCAATGCCTACGGCACCGTGACCCTGGTCATCCGCCACAACGGCACCGGTATCGCCAGAGAGGTGCGCGTGGAGGTCAGGCCCAGGATCGACAGCACCGAGAACCCCAACGAGAAGTTTACCGCGCCCAAGATCGCCTACGGCGGCCAATTTGCCTTGGCGCTGAAGTCCAACGGCACGGTTTGGGCATGGGGTGACAACCGCTACGGCCAGCTGGGCGACGGCACCTATAGCCTCCTGGGTGGCGGCGATTACGGCAACGCCGACTACTATGAATATGTGCCTATCCAGGTCAAGAGCAGCAGCGGCATCGGCTTCCTGAAGGATATCGTGGATATCGCGGCAGGCAACCAGTTCGCTATGGCCCTGGCCGCCGACGGCACCCTGTGGACCTGGGGTCTGAACAACTACGGCCAGTTGGGTGTGAACGAAGTTGACGGCGAAGGCAAGGTGGTCCTCAGAAATAAGGACCTGCCTGTAAAGGTGGATTACCTCACAGCAACCGGCAATGTGAAGATCGCTGCCATTGCTGCCGGCGGCGACCATGCCCTGGCCCTGCTGACCAACGGCAGAGTGCTGGCCTGGGGCTCCAACTACAACGGCCAGGTGGGCTTTGACAGCCGTCAGGCCTATTACACCATGCCCGGCTTTGTGACCCGCTCCGGCTTTGTCAACAGCAGTCATGTCTCCGGTACGGACAAGTATATGGACAACGTGGTCATGATCGAGGCGGGCAACGGCTACTCCACCGTAGTCCTGGCCGATGGCACCGCCTACGCCTGGGGCGCCATGATGATAGACGGTGGTTGGAGCATGAGCATCGGCGACGCCGGTCAGGTCCAGAGCAACTTTGAGGGCAATTACGGCGCCGCCTACTGGGGCAGCACCAATTACAGCACCGCCATTGGCAACTATAATTCCTGGAACAACGGCGGTACAACCGGCATTTCTAGTTGGGGGAGTTGGAATAACTACAATTATATTGCTGGTTTGACAACCCAGAAGAACTACCAGACCACCAACGTGGTGGCGGTGGGTAGTGCCAGCTACGCCCAGCGGGTGCCGGTCCAGATCCGCAATGGTCTGAGTATCACCAACGCCAACCTGCAAAATGTCACCGGCGCCACCCAGGCCCCGGGCAACACCACTGTGGGGGCTGTGGCCGCCAACGGCGTCCGCCAGCAGGAGGGCACCGCCCTGCGGGAAGTGGTGGAGCTCTCCGGCGGTAGCTATAAGAACAACAATACCCATATGCTCCTCCTGAGTACCGCCATGGTGAGCAACGATATCGACAGGAGCCTGGCCGACAATAGCGCCTTTATCTATGGAATTGGCTCCAATACCAGTAAGCAGCTGGGCAATGGCATTGCTGTTTCCAGCGGCATGACGGTCCGGGCCGAGACCATTGACGGCGGCGTCACGCCTGGCGCTATGGACACCATCTCCGGCGAGGCCCTGGATGCCGACGGAAAGACGGTGCTTATCGCGGCCAACGCCGAGCGGGTGGTCAATGTGGCCGCCAACGGCGAGCAGAGCCTGGCCATCACCAAGCAGGGCAACACCTACGGCTGGGGCCTGACCGTGGCTACGAATAAGACTGCCGCCGCGGCCACCGGTACGCCCATCCGCCAGTATTCCGGCACCACCGGTATGCGGGAGATCGACAATAACGAGGGCGGTACTCCCGCTCAGCTGGGTAAGATGACTTACGACCTGGCCCTGTCCGGCACCGCCGGTATGATCGCCAAGAGCGACGGTACCGTCTGGTCCTGGGGCGTCAATACCCAGGGGCAGTTGGGGGCGGGCATCGAGGATCTGAACGCCACCACCGGTATTACCACGCCGGAGCTGGTCCGCATTGGCGAGAGTAGCTACGAGCGGATCATGCTGGGGGCGGTGGAGGTCGTCAATACCGACGGCGCCGGGACCATTTCCGGCGTGGACTATATCCTCCATGATCCCATGACCGTCGACCTCTATATCAACCAGCACCAGACCGTCCGCTTTGACCTGAGCGACGCGGTCATTGAGTGGAAGGACAGCTTTAATATCCTGGTGGAGGCTGTCTGGGCCTCCCTGCACGAGGACGAGAAGAAGGGCATGGTCTACCGCAGCCTGAACACCAACATCATCAAGAGCTTCACCGTCAACGGCGACGTGGTCACTGCTGAGGTGGACTGGACCCAGGTGAAGCCCGGTATGACCACCCACATCACGCTGGAGACGGCGAAGAAGGCCGATGGAAAGAAGGTCATGGGCCGTATCGCCCTCCGCTTCCACGAGGATCCCATTGGTACCGCTATGCCCGATGAGAAGACGGGACAGGTGGTGAACACCGCCGCCGGCAGCCTGCGGGGCATGGCCCAGGTATCTACGCCTATGATCCTGGCGGGCGAGCACTTCACCGTGGCCCTCCGTGCCGACGGCACCGTGTGGACCTGGGGCCGCAACACCGACGTCAATAAGGACCATCTGGCCTCCGGCACGGTGGCCGGACAGCCCGACAACAGCCTGAGCATCTATGTGCCTACTCAGGTCAAGGACGCCAGCGATCCCACTGGGTACCTGACCGGCGTGACCCAGATCGCCATGGGTGATGACTACATCCTGGCCCTGAAGACCGACGGCACCATCTACGGTTGGGGCGTCAACGATTCCGGCGAGCTGGGCAACAACACCCTGACCAACGTATACTCCGGTATCGCCGATGTGGCGAAGGACTATGGCGGGACTTCCGTGACCCCGAAGCAGGTTGTAATGGATTCTTACTTTACACTTGCGGATACCAATAACGACGGCATTCTGGAGCGCATCTACAACGTTCCTCTGGGCGATGACAGCGTCCGGCTGGAGGATGAGGCCGCCGAGTCCTACGGCGACGGCGTTACCGATCCCTATGGCCGGTACGCGCCGGACAACGAGTACCGTATTGCCGCCGACAGCAGTGTGATCGCCATTGGGGATACCACCACTGAGGTGGATCACTATGAGTATGTCAACAAGGTAGTCAAGATCGCCGCCAACGCCAACCATGCTCTGGCCCTGACCGCCAACGGTGACGTGTATGTCTGGGGCAGCACTGCCAATGGCCGGATCGGCCGGGACAAGTGGAAGGCCGGACAGTTTGTCCGGGCCATGGGTACATACAGCCACAATATCATTGATATTGCGGCGGGCGAAGCACACTCTCTGCTGCTGAAGACCGACGGCACAGTGTGGACCATGGGGCTTAACGACCATGGACAGCTGGGTGGCGGCAGCGGCAGGACCGACGCCTCTTACAGCCAGACTGTCCAGGTCATGAGGCTTGTAAACAGCTACCCTGTGGACAAGGACGGCAATAAGCTGACCAGCGACACCGATCCCAATTATGTGGGCATGAAGTATGAGGAGGCCCCGCTCACCGGCATTGTGGAAATGGCTGCCGGCGACGGTTTCTCCCTGGCGCTGGATCACGACAACGTGACCTGGGTCTGGGGCAACTACGACGGGACCGACCACAAGTGGGCCGAGCCCATTGATCTGACCGGCGGCAACACCTACAGTGTTTCCAAGGATACCAGCGTTTACGATATCTCCGGAGATGCGAAGGTCTACCACATTTCCGCGATGGACAACACGGCCACCCTGCTGGCTGTGGATGGCTCCGGCTGCCTCTGGAACAACGTGTCGGCTACAGCCAAGCCTGACGATACCACGCCGCGCGTCCTTGCCGGCGAGACCGCCCAGGTCAGCAAGAATTCCATGAAGAATGCGATCCTGATGAATGCCAGCGACAGCCACCTGATGATCCTGATGAACGACGGCTCGGTCTACGGCATGGGCCAGGACGGCCACGGAGAGCTGGGCGACAAGGACTTCCTTACCCAGGACAGCGGCGAGGAAGCCGACTCCAAGCGCAATAAGACCGACCTGGTCCAGACCACCTTTGGCCTGAGCCCGGTGAAGCCTGTGCTGACCCTTGGCTCCGACGGCGGGATCATGCTGCGCCAGAATGACTCCATTACCATTAATGAAGTGCTCCATGGCGCGCCCTATCAGTTCAACCTTGCAAATATTGTTTCCTATGAGTTTACAAATGACTTCACCATGACCGCCCAGGGCAATGACGACGAAATCGTGACTGTGTCCGGTACGTCCGGCAACTACACGGTGACGGCCAACGGCAATGCCACCGGCAGCGCCTACCTGGTCTTCCGGGTGGGTGAGAATGAGATTGGCCGGGTGAAGGTCACTGTGGTGAAGGCCGACGCCCTGGCTACCGACGGTACCACCACCTCCAATGCTGCCGTGGCGCCCATGACGGCGGCTGGCCGCGACTTCTCTCTGGCCCTTACCAGCAGCGGCGATGTGTTCAGCTGGGGCACCAGTGCCAACGGCGTCTTGGGCCGCACGCCCATCGCCGATCAGGCCTTCGGCCAGGTGAAGTTCGTTGACGGTGACGGCAACGAGCATAAGATCAAATATATTGCCGCCGGCGATATGCACGCCCTGGCGGTGGATGTGGACGGCCACGTCTGGAGTTGGGGCTACAATGAGTACGGCCAGCTGGGCAACGGAGCTGCCCAGGTGGAGGTCGTGGAGACGCCTGCCATGCTGGAGAGCATTGAGAACGTCGTGGCAGTTTCCGCCGGCAACAGTCACTCCCTGGCGCTGGACGCCAAGGGCCAGGTCTGGGGCTGGGGCCGCAACCACCACGGTCAGGTGGGCGTGAGCAACAGCGAGACCAATGGCGGCAGCGCCGTAGTGGTGAAGCCCGTCCGGGTCTATGGCTTCTCCACCACCAAGCAGCAGACCGACCATGTGACCGGTTATGAGGTAGAGCCTTACCGGCTGAGCAGCGTGATCCAGATCGCGGCGGGCGGCGACCACAGCGTGGCGCTGAGTTCCGGCGGCGCTGTGTACACCTGGGGCCAGGGCAAGGACGGCCAGCTGGGCACCGGCGTGACCTACGACAGCTATGTGCCGCGGGAGATCCTGGCGTATGAGATGTATGCCTTCAGCCACGACCACCGGGTCACGGCCATTGCCGCCGGTGAGAGCCACACCATGATCCTCACGGAGGATGCCGGTGAGGGCGCCGTGGATCAGGGCGAGGTCTATGTCTTCGGTTATAACTACAACGGCATCCTGGGCAACGGCACCATGGAGGCCAGCATCTATCCCACTCCGGTATACGAGGTGCCCAATGAGATCAACGACAGCATCATCGCCGCCGGTGGAGTGCAGCCCATCCGCCACATTACCAATATCGCCTCCGGCGAGACCTTCGCCTATGCCTTCGCTCCCGGCGGTAAGGTCTATACCTGGGGTGAGAATGCCCACGGCCAACTGGGCGACGGCTCCGCTGCCAGCAAGAGCACTGCAAAGGTAAATTACTTGACGGAGTATGGCGGCTATGTGTTCGCTCAGAATGTTCTGACCGGCGCCAGCACAGCCAATGGCGATGACGCCTACCTCTACGAGGACGATACCAGCCGCCTGAGCTATCTGGAGGACATTCGTTATATTGCCGGTGGCGTGGATCACGCGGTCATGATCCGTGACGACGGCTTCGTGATGACTGCGGGCAACAACGACAATGCCCAGCTGGGCATCAACGATCCCAGCATCTCCAACGTCACCGTGGCTACCGTGGTAGGCGGCAGCGGCGCCGACGCCATTGGCGCGCTGAGCTTCGCCGTTAAGCAGCATAACGCGGACCGGGACGCCAAGGACGAGGCCATCCTCACAGCGGGACAACCCACCTTTAATGCGGCCAACGCCGTTACTACGCCCGCAATGGCGCAGGGCATCGACTTCTACACCGACTATGACTACGCGGAACTGGATACCTTCCAGCTTACTACCGCGCTGACGGCCATCAACGGCCTGAACGTGTTTACCAATGGCGTCAAGACCATTACCCCCGCCGCGGGCGGTATGGACCTGGTGGTCTCCTCCGACAGCGCCATCATCGGCATCACCGGCGCCGACACCAACGGTGACAATATCAACGACGTCTTTACCGTACGCCCGACAAAGGGTAGCTACGGTGTGGCTGTGATCACTGTTACAGACCGCAACAGCGGTCTGAGCGGCAGCGTTACTGTCCGCATCAACTCCAGGGCGGAGGGTGATCAGATCACAAGCTTCGACTACACCACGCCCATGGTGGTGTCCGGCAACAACTTCACTCTGGCCCTCCGCGCCGACGGTACCGTCTGGGCTTGGGGTATGAATAACTGCGGCCAGCTGGGTATCGGCTACACGTCCTCCGAGTACATCAGCACGCCCGTTCAGGTCATCCGGCGTGAGAACTATCACAACGGCAAGGTCCTGCAAAACATCATCCACATCGCTGCCGGCGCCAACCACGCCTTGGCTGTGGAGGCTCAGAGCGACTACAGGGGCAACGTCTTTACCACTGTCTGGGCCTGGGGCGACAACACCTATGGCCAGTTGGGTACCGGTCAGCTCTACCTGGAGGACGACTTCGGCAACAGGGTGGATAAGGATGGCGTCAACATTAAGGACAGCGGCGGTAGCCCGGTGGCGGTGAGCTACGCCACCAACGCCCGCCGGGTGCGCCAGGGCGACGCCTCCACCAACTGGTACAGCCTGAACGCCAGTAACGGTTGGCCCCAGTGGCGCTACCAGACCTCCGCCAGAGAATATTATCTGGCCGGAGCTACCCGGGTCTATGCCGGCGGCAACGCCTCCGCCATCGCCGGCGTTACTGGGACCGACACTGATCCCAGCGGCGGCAGCGCGGTATTCTACACGTTCGGTGACAGCAGCCTGATCACGAATAACATTGTAAGCCATTACCAAAGCGGCAATAGCTTCAACCGTATCCTGATGAACCGCAGCGGCGGCAACGATGTGCCGTGCAGCACTACCCTGACCTGGCAGGTCGGCCAATACTACAACAACAGCACTACAGTATCCAGCTACTCCACGAACTACACGTATCGGCCTACCGCCATGGCCTTTGGCAGTGGTCGTGCCATCGCCATTGCCGGCGCTACCACCAGCGGCGCCACACCTACCCCCGCTCTGCTCGCCTGGGGCGGCAATGTAAATTATATCGCGCCTGACACCCTCACTGCCAGCCTGGATGGCAGGCCGGTCATGCTGAGCATCGGTGCGGATACCATCAACGTGCTCTCCAGCAGCGGCAAGGTCTTCAGCTGGGGCGGCAATGCCTACGGCCAGCTGGGCCGCAACGGCGCCGCCAACACGCTCAAGGCAGTCCAGCTGCCCAACCGCGAGGCGCTGACCAACGTGGTCTCCATTGCCAGCGGCGCTTACCACACCGTGGCCCTTACCGCCGACGGCAAGGTCTATGGCTGGGGCTACAACGGCGACGGCCAGATCGGCACCACCGACCTTGATGTGACCCAGAGCGGCCAGCTGGGCGACGGCACCTACGTCAACCGCGAGACTGCCACCGAGCTGGGCAGCATCGCCAACTTCTATGTGAATAAGAACGCCAACGGCGACCCGGTCCAGAGCGAGCGCACCACTCTGACTGCCGCTCAGTACACCACCACCGGACTGGCTGCCGACGGCACTATTTACAGCTGGGGCGCCAACAACTACGGCCAGCTGGGCAGCGGCGATCCTATCGCCTTTACCCGCTATGCTCTGCCCGCCGGAGCCAATGTGGATCTGGAGGTGGCGGAGGCTGCCATCATTGACAAGGCCGGCGCCACCGGCACCGCCATCGCGGCCATGGACTACAAGACCGCGCTGAACACCTATACGCCCAAGTCCATTACTCCGTTCTCCTCCATGGCGCTGACCAAGCCCATGAATGCCATCGCGGTGGGCGGCAAGCAGTTCAGTGCCGCCGATCCGCTGCCCGGCAAGATCATTCTGGGCGACGATCAGGCGCTGGTCATCAATAAGGACGCGGTGTATCAGCACATCAATTCCTACCTGAACCTGAACCAGACCGACTCCATGTATGCCAACCGGGTGGAGGATGTCGTCCTGACCTCCTCCGATCCCGCCCACTTCGTAGTCACAGACGACTGGGTGGTCACCGTGGTCATGGCTCCCGACGAGCGCTTTGAGTCCGCGGTCATCACCATTGCAGACCGCTTTGGCTATGCCTTCCGCCGTCTCGAGGTGGAGTACCGCGCCGCGGCTGACCTGACCGTCAACGAGCCGGGGGTGGTGGCTACGCCCATGGTCGCGGCCAACGACGAGTTCTCCGTGGCACTGATGAGCGATGGTACTGTCTGGACATGGGGCAGCAATACCCACAGCCAGTTGGGTATTGGCGTCAGCGCCCATGTGGAGGATGTCAACGGCTACATCAACAGTGTCAGCTCGCCCACGCAGGTCTTGGCTCCCAGACCTGTAAAGGACCCTGCGATCCAGGCTATTCTGGACTCCAACACCGATGGAGACTATCTCACCGGCATCGTGAAGATCGCCGCCGGAGCCAACCACGTCCTGGCCCTGAGCGCGGATGGCCACGTGTACGCTTGGGGTTCCAACTCCAACGGCCAGTTGAGCGTTACCAATGCCCAGGACTACACTGACTATATGACCGGCGCCAAGAGTATCAGCAATGAGGAGCTGCAGTATCCCACCCTGGTGGTCAAGGGTATGCAGGACTTCTCCGCCGCCTGGACCGGCGCTGATATCTACGAGCCTTATGGCAATGGCCAGTACAGCATGAAGCCCACTGAGGACTACGGTGGCTCCATTGCCAACGGCGACAGCAAGGACGGCTATCAGACCCTGTATAAGAACTATCCCACCGCCCAGGGCAGCACTGCCTTCCAGCCCATCACCGGCGTGACCGACATCGCCGCGGGCAAGAGCTTCTCCATCGTGGTGGACGACAAGGGCTATGCCTACTCCTTCGGCTCCAACCTCCACGGCGCGCTGGGCATCAACCGCACCGCCTATCATCCCGACTTTACCGAGACCGAGGGTCTGGGCTTTACCAACGAGCGTCAGTTCAACGCCTACATCCCCATGCGGGTGCTGGCCGGCTATCAGACCGACGCGGACTATTACCTGGTGGATATCGACGAGACCCGGTATTTGACCGATATCGTGTCTGTGGCCGCCGGTGACGAGCATGTGGTGGCGCTGGACCGCTACGGCAGTGTGTTTGCCTGGGGTTCCAACACCGAGGGTCAATTGGGTACCGGCCGCGAGACCGGCAAGATGACCGCTCAGGGCGGCAACGTGGAATACACCATCCGTACCCAGAAGATAGTACCTGTCCGGGCTGCTATCGACGACGTCTGGCAGATCGCTGCCGGCGGCAAGGGGACTGCCGCCATCCGTAAGGACGGCACTGTGTGGACCTGGGGCTCCAACTCCTACGCCCATTTGGGCGTGGGCAAGGAAACCGCTGCTCAGGGCGGCATCGACAACGCTTCCGTGCCGCAGCAGGTAGTTTCCTCCGATACTGTGGATCTGACCGAGCAGGGTGTGATCCGTGTGGCTGTGGGCAAGGATCACATGACCGCCCTCACCGGCGACGGCAAGGTCATCGCCTGGGGTTCCCGCGGCCATGGCCGTGTAGGCGACAACAGCGAGATCGGCTATTCCTCCAAGCCTACTTACGCTCAGTATATCGGCGGCGCCACGCTGGAGCCTATGTTCACCGTGGCCGCGGGTGGGGACCACTCCCTGTCCGTACACCGTGGCGGCACCGTTTGGGGCTGGGGCAACAATGAGAGCGGCCAGCTGGGCACCATGGCCCTGGGCGGTGAGACCAAGACAGCTCAGGCCGTGCTGGTGGGCGGCAGCAAGGATATCCACACCATGGAGATCTATGAGCTGCTCTCCGACGGCACTACCAGACCCATTCGTTATGAGAACACTATCGCCATGAAGGCCGGCACCACTGTGATGGACACCATCACCATTGACGCCAGCAAATTCGTGCTGAGTTCGGAGGATGGCTTCAACCTCATCAACGGCGCCCTGAAGCAGCCCACCGATCCCTCCATGCTGGCCGACTTTAAGTGGTCGTCGCTGGATGAAAGCGTAGCCATCGTAGACCTCACTGGGGCTGACCCGGTGGTACGTCCCGTGGGCTTTGGCACCACTTACATCGTCATTACCTATGTCCACACCACCGCCAAGGGCGAGAGTCAGGAGTACAATGGCTTCTTCAAGGTCAATGTCACCCCGCTGCCCGAGGAAGCCAATGGAACCTCTCCCAGCTATACCACCACGGTGGACAACAGCCGGGTATTCCCGATGCTGGGCGCCGGCTCCAACTTCGGCGTAGTTTTGCGGGACGACGGTACGGTCTGGACCTTCGGCGACAACACCTACGGTCAGTTGGGCGCCCGCCAGACCAGTAAGGCGCTACCCAACACCACCAGTCCGGTGCAGATCCTGGGCAAGGGGGTGGATACCTACAATATCCTGAAGATCGCGGTGGGCGAAGACTTCGCCCTGGCCCTGGCCGAGGACGGTACCGTCCTGGCCTGGGGCGGTAACGCCAGCGGTCAGTTGGGCCTGGGCTACATCGGCGGCGATCCCGTTCCCGGCGGCGCCAAGGATGAGACCTATCCCATGTTTGAGCTTGAGCCCAAGGCGGTCATTGGCCTCGACGGCCTGGATATCATTGATATCTCCGCCGGCAAGGACCACGCCCTACTCCTTACCGCGGACGGTAAGGTCTACGGCATGGGTTCCTATGTCTATGGCAAGCTCAGTCCCTACCGCACCACAGGCGCTGCTCCGAAGCCTGTGTATATCCGTCTGCCCGCCGCCGCGCAGGCTTATGACATCATTGCCGACGAGTCCACCAGCCACATCCTCACCCGGAGCGGCGATGTGCTCTCCTACGGTAAGAATCCCAACAATAACCAGGGTTACGACCAGGGACAGTTCGGCACCTCTGAAGTGACCCGGTTCGGCCCGGTCTACGCCGCCGGAGACGCCCACAGCAACCTGGTGGCAGTCTCCTCCGGTAACAACAGTGTCATGGCCATCAACTCCACCGGCAAGGTGGTGGTCTGGGGCCGCAACGATATGGGTCAGTTGGGCATTAAGAACGTAAAGGACGATAACGATCCTGTGGCCGGTCCCTATGTAACGGTGGCCACTGAGAAGACCAGCTTCAACGACACCGTGACCGTGGATACCGGCGTGGAGATCCCCGCCGTGGCCATCCATGTCTCCGCCGGCCCCACCGGACTGGTCAGCTACAAGGGCTACACGGGCGGAACGCATCCCAGCGGCAGCCTGGTGGCGCCCATTCTGGTCCAGCCTGTGGACAACAGCCAGATCGTCCCTGTGGGCCAGACCATAGCCCAGCCCAACTCTGGTTCTGTGGGCAGCTTTATCAGCAGCTTTGCCACGGATATGATCCCGTATAATCACGCTCTGGCTGCCAGCACTGGCAGCGGCGTCAGCCATCTGACCTATAAGAGCGTCCGGTCTGCCGGTGAGAACTCTCACGGCCAGCTGGGCATTGATAAGGATCTGAAGGACAGCCCGCGGATCTTCAAGCGTGCCGCTGCGGATGTGGTCCTGGCCGGCGCGGCCAACACCTTCGCGCCCAGCTCCGCCATTGACAGCATTATAGAGATCGCCACCTCGCCTTACGGAAACTTTGCCCTGGCCTACGACAACGACTTTGGTACCGTCTACTCTTGGGGCGCCAATGCCAACGGCCAGCTGGGTGACGGCACTTACGCCGACAAGAAGCTGCCGGTGGCGGTGAACAACAATGGCGGCGGCTCCTACCTGGATATCTCCAGCATCATTGTCAACAACAACGCCGCTCTGCCCCAGTACCCGGCGAGCCTGTCCTTCACCGAGCTGCCCTATGGTTCCGTGACAGGTTCCGGCATCGTGATCGATACCCTGTATGGTATCATGCAGCCTGCGGCAGAGGTCGCCGCCGATGCCGGTACCACGATGAGGGCTATCGTAGACCTGGCCCCGGGCAGCAGCGTGGAGTCCTTCCTGCTACGGCACAACACCACCGGCATTGTGGAGACCCCGCTGAGCGTTGGTATGAGCAGCATGGTCCTCAACCGCTGGGAGGCCACCTTCGATATGCCGTCCGACAGCGTGACCCTGTACGTGAAGGTCTCCAGCGGTTCGCCCACCGCGGTTTCCACCAACTTGGTGAACCTGAAGCCCGGCGTGGCCAACATCACCGCCAACGATAATTTGGGCGTGGACGCCTCCGGCCAGGACAACAAGCTGAACATCAGCGATAAGGTTTGGCTGGCGGTCTGGAACGACACCAATGGTCGCTATGAGGAATATTCCGCCGCCAACCCCGTGCCCATGGGCAAGAAGGTGGCCATTGTCCTCGAACCCACCACCCTGCAGGACTATACCATTCCCGCCTCGCCTGTAGCCGTGCCCTGGGTCGCCCAGCGGGTGACTACCTCCTACACCGGCACCGGCAGCGTGCTCAATGGCGTGGCCGCCCTGGAGCTGCAAAACAACGTCCTGGTGGCCAACAGCATTGGCGCGACCAGTAATTACACTGTGGCGAGCTTTGTAATGCCTGACGCGTCACCCACCATCACCGCCTATTTCGGCACTACCGCTCCCACGGCCCGGAAGGTCATCGTAAACATCAACGATAACTTTACCATCACCCCCGGCAGTAACCTGGTTTATGAGAACAGCAATGTCTCCGGTACTCAGATCCTCAGCGGCGGCAGCTTTACCGCCGTTCCGGGCGATGTGGTAAGAATGGAGACCGTCAATAAGCCCGGCTACTATGCCGTGGTCACGGCCTCGGCTCTGGGCAGCTCTGGCTATACCGCCGTGCCCGTTAAGGTGAGCAGGGTTCCCGGTGGTACCGCCGCCGATGATCGGATCGAGTTCGTCATGCCGGCCAGCGACGAAGTGACAGTGGATGTGACCTTCCGTTACGGCAGCTCCGCTGTGATCCGTTACGATACCATCATTGCCCCTGACGGCACGCTCTCCACCGCCGTCAATGTGGACGATGAGGTCCAGATCATCCCCAACGATATCGTCGGCCAGTTGGGCTTCAACGCCTACGGCCCGTCCACCTATCAGCCTCAGGGCTTGACCTTTGAGTCGGTGAATACCCTGGTGGCCACTGTGGATCCCAGCATCAGCGGTCTGATCCATGCCGTTGGCGTGGGTACCACCTATATCATTGCCACCGATGACCGGGGCAACAAGGGCTTCTTCAAGCTCAACGTGATCCCCAAGGCGTCTTCCGGCACCAGCGATTCGGTCAATCCCATGGTGGTCTCCGGCGAGAACCACTCCGTGGCGCTGAAATCTGACGGTTCTGTGTGGGCCTGGGGCCTCAACAACAACGGCCAGTTGGGTATCGGTACCGGCGGTGGCGACAAGGTCACCGTTCCCACCGAGGTCATGATCTACAATGCCCAGACCGGCACTACCGAGCCTCTTACCGGCATCGTGAAGATCGCCGCCGGCGGCAACCATACTCTGGCCCTGACCACTGATGGTCGGGTGTATGCCTGGGGCGACAACACGTTTGGCGCCATCGGTATTGGACCTGTGACCAGTCCCAGTCAGGCGAAAGCCTATGTAGCGACCCTGGTCTACGGTCCCGGCGGCGCTGCGGGCGGCTACCTGGGCAAGGATACCGCCGGCAGCACCAAGGCCATCGTGGACATCGCCGCGGCGGGCTACTATGACGAAAACGGCACCGCGGTGCGCCAGTACTCGCTGGCACTGGACCGCGACGGCAAGATCTGGGGCTGGGGCTCCAACTGGCATGGCATTTTGAACCCGCAGAACAACGTGGGCGACAACTTCGCCACGCCCACCGGTCTGCCCGCCAACGTGAGCCAGTACAGCACCGCCTTGCTCAACGGACTGAAACTCTCCGCCGACATGATCGCCGCCGACGCCCGCCTGCTGCGGAAGGACGGCCAGATCATTACCTGGGGCGAGAACAAGTACAACTCCTACGGCAGCTATAACTACGACGCCACCCTGCCCGATAAGGCGGGAGTGGAGCAGCCTGACCGCGTGGTCCTGGGCAGCGGAGACCGTGCTCTGGCAGTATCCAGCGGCATCTATAACGGTGTTGCCATCACTATGGACGGCAAGGTGGTCACTTGGGGCGGCAGCGACGCCGGCTCCGACCATGACACCAGCTATGCCAATGGCTGGTATTGGGATACCACCGTGACGCGGGGCGAAGCTATCCTGGTGGAGAAGGAGATGGACGACGGGACCAAGTATTGGGATTACGACATCGATCCCACCACCGGCGATCCCAGGTACTATGACGACACCATCGTTACCAAGTTTGTCTCTGCGCCCCACGCTCTGCCCACCACCTTTGAGGCTCTGAGCAAGGGTTACACATACGATACATGGTATTATGACGACACCGGCCACCGTGTAGCCAAGGATCCCAACAACAATAATAACTGGTATCAGGTGGAGGACACCAACGAGTTTACCCTCGATCCCACCACCACCCAGCAGATCCTCGCAAACTTTGCCAAGAGTGCCAACCAGGGCGACGTTTCCACCGGCGTGTCCTATGACGATAACGGAAATGAGGTCCACTGGGATGCCACTGACCTGATCTGGTATCAGTGGGACGCCGCCAATAACCAGTATTTGTTGGATGCTACCAACAAGCCTGTCCCCGGTGCGTTCTACAAGGATATCCATACGCCGCAGACCAAGCCCGTCACCATCGGCTTCCCTGTGGATGCGGACATCTCCGAGTATCTCCAGGTGACCTATGACGACAGCAGCCTGTGGTCTGTGGGCAAGTTTGAAGCCTACTATGACTACACGGAGGAAGATCTGAACAGCAACCAGCCCAATGGTCAGATCTATGGCCCGGCTCTGGGCCAGGGGAATAACCTGGACAAGGAACGTCACCCGATTGATTTCTCTGTGGATCCCAACGGTGTGCGCTGGGGTGTGGAGAACACCAGCAACGGCAAGAAGTACACCCTTGACGCCGACAACAACTGGGTGGATGTGGCCACCCTCGCTCCCACCCAGGGCGTCTCCTGGCGAATCAACGGCGTCACTGCCGCCGGACAGGATGTGCGGATGGATCCCGCGGATAACAACTGGTATCTCTGCGACGCCGATCTCATCACCTTCACGGTGGATGGCAACGGCAACCGGACCGACGCCAACGGCAACACCATGCGCAAGATGGCGAGCGGCTGGTACCGCTACGACACTACCACGAACCAGTACGTCACCAACAACAATGGCGACAATATCGGCGCGGACAACAGCGGCGTAACCAATGTGACCACCTTCGCCGATCTGGGCGACACCCGTTGGGGCATTCCTGACCGGGTGAGCGTAGGCTCCGCCGGCGTGGTGGGCCAGTATGTCACCGGTGTGATCCAGGCCAACAACAACCTGTCCGCCAGTGAGAACCATTCCAACTTCATCAAGCGCAACGGCTCGCTGTGGGCATACGGCGCCAACGGTAATGGCCGTCTGGGCGACGGCACTGAAAATCCCAGCGACGTCCCGGTGCGCGTGGGAACCTCCTACTTCATTCTGGAGGACTACCTGGTGTCCATCTACGAGGGCGAGAAGTTCCAGTTCAACGTGGCGCCTCTGCTGGCGGCCTTCAACGTGTTCAACCTCACCGAACAGGACAACGTCAATGCTGAGCTGGCCTGGTTCGTGTGGAATGACCTTGAAGATTCCGATTGGGATACCCGTAAGCAGGAGCCTGGCTTCGTGGCTGCCGACTTCAAGTCCAGCCAGAACGATATTGTCCGGGTGGACTACTCTGGCGTGGACTCCAACGGCAACCCCAAGGCCAACACCGCCGGTTACACAGTGGACGATAAGTTTGCCCTCATTGAAGGTCTGAAGCCCGGTGTGGCCTATGTGATGATCTCCGTGACCGACGACCCGCTGATGGTGGGCACGTTCAAGGTGGAGGTCCGTCCAAAGGACGACGGCACCAATACCATGCAGCTGGCCGACCAGGTCAAGGTGGACGCCGACAAACAGTTCCTGGTGGGCGGCAGCGCCACCACCGGCTACACTGTGGGCGGCGGCCAGTACCAGGGCATCTATGATTCCTTCGAGCGTTATAAGGCAGACGTTTTCTCCACGGCTGTCAGCGTACCCGCGCCTGCCGACGGCCAGGAATACCAGACCCAGAGTAAGAACGACATCATCTTCCGCGAGAACAACAAGATCTATAATTCTGCCGCCACCGGCGACGCCAACGTCAATGTTGCCACCGACAGCGCTAAGGCCGCAGCCGAGGCTGCCCGGGGCGACAGTGTGGGCTACCCGCAGGTAGTCTCCGGCGAGGGCTTCACCGCCGCGCTGGCAGTGGACGGCACCGTGTGGACTTGGGGCTCCAATGAGTATGGCGAGCTGGGCATCGGCAGCTTCTACGGCACCTATGCCGCGCCGCAGCAGGTCATGGCCAATGTGGTCAGAAGCGTGTACAACGCCGCCACCCAGACCAGCGAGGACGTCAGCGTTATCGTCCCGCTCAACAACGTGCGCAAGCTGGCCGCCGCCGGTAACTTCATCTACGCGCTGAAGTATGACGGCACCGTCTGGGGCTGGGGCCGCAATGACCGCGGACAGCTGGGTCTTGGCAGAAACGCTTCGGTCAAGGTGGCCTACGCCACCCAGATGCTGGCCGGACAGCAGACCACCAGCACCTATTCCGACGGCTACATCCAGGAGATTGTAGACATCGCCGCCGGCGGTATTGACGCCGCTCACGGCTTCGGTATGCTGGTCCAGAGCACCTACTACCGCCGCATGGTCTTCAACGCCAAGACCAACGCCTACGAGGAGAAGCGCTTTACCCTGAGCAACAACCTCTTCGCCGTGGGCGATAACGACAAAAAGCAGATCTCCTCTGCTGAGGTGAGTGCCTACAACCTGCCCACCTCTGTGCGCAGCTCCGCCGGAACTGTGGCCCAGGTGTCCATCGGTAAGAACGCCGTGGGCTTTACCCTGGCTGCCAGCGGCGCCATCCAGGCCAGAGGCATGGCAGACAACTATACTCTTGGCAACGGCTCCAACAGTGGTAACATCGGCACGGTGGACCTGAACAACCGGGCCATGACTGTGGCCGGTGGCGCCCAGAATGGCTTTGCCGTCATCTTCCAGATGGAGCAGAACGACGCGGGCAACGCCGTCAGAGTGGACGAGGAAGTTACCGGCGATCTCTATGGCTGGGGCCGCAACGGCAATAGTGTCATGAAGGTCAGCGATGACCCGGTGAAGAGACCCGTGAAGCTGACCGATAAGCAGGCCGCCATCGGCAATCCCCAGGACCGCAAGGAGCAGATCCTTGTGGTGGGCGGCGGCGAGAGCGTCTACTATCTGGACGGTCAGGGCCGGCTCATTATGAGCGGCGCCAACGGCAAGGGCCAGATCGACGGTCCCAGCTCCCCCAGTAACACTTCCGGCACCATGGTCTCCAGCGCCCTCAATGATAACGACAGAGTTCTGTCCGCCACCTCTGCCATCAGCGGCTGGCATACCGCCGCGGTCAAGAGAGACGGCAATGTGTACGCCATGGGCTACAACAACGTCCTCCAGACCGGTAATCAGGGCCAGGGGATCGGCAAGCCGAAAGGAATGGAGGGCATTACAGAAGGTCTTACCGCAGTCAACTCCGTCTTTACCGTGGAGAATGACACCTACGAGGTCAACCTCGGCAAGGCGGGCGATGTCGATATGCCCAGCAGCTACGACCTGTGGGAGCATGTGACGGTGAGCAAGGGCTTCAACCTCATCAAGCGCAGCCAGAACAGCGGCGATCTGCGCATGGCGGCGGCCAACAACTACACTGTAGAATACCGGGTGCTGGATGACAGCATCGCCCTGGTGGACGGCGCCAAGACCTCCGTGGGCAGCAGCACCTCCGGCGGCGTCATTACCGCCGTGGACTACGGTATCACCTACGTGCTGGTCACCATTACCGATAACGGCAGCTCTGAGAGCAAGACCCTCCAGCTTCGGGTGTCCGTGCTCAAGCCCTATGAGAACGGCGACGGCACCACGGAGACCGTGTCCTACGCCCAGGTCTCCGTGGGTGAGGATTACGTCCTGGCCCTGAAGGCCAACGGCACTGTCTGGGCTTGGGGCCGGAACGACTATGGCCAGCTGGGCGTGGGCTACGGCTCCGCCGGCGGTCTGGAGCCCAAGCCTATGAAGGTGGACTTCCCCGAGAACGTGCCTGTGCCCACCGGCGTCTACGCCGACAGCACCGGCGCCACGGTGAAGCAGGACGCCAGCGCGCCCATGGATACCAACTGGTACGTGGTGGACGGCAACGGCAACTTTGTAATGGTCCCCGATCCCAACACCCCCGACAACGACAACGACGGTATCCCCGACGGCATGATGAAGCAGCTTGCCGCCGGTGAGGTCGCGGAGGTCATGAACTACAAGCAGCCCAAGATCGCCAAGATCGCCGCGGGCTATAACTTCTCCATGGCCGTGGATACCGACGGACGGGTGTACGCCTGGGGCGACAACAGCAACGGCCAGGTGGGCGTTGGCAAGACCACAGACATCTATAACAAAAACGACACGTATCCCGTGCCTGTAGAGGTGCCTCACTTCACCCAGAACGGCGTGAAGATCGTGGACGTCTACACCGGCGTTATCTCCGCCATTGGCAGCAATCCTGCCGGGGCGCTGGCCTTCGCTACCTCCGACAAGGGAGACCTGTTCATGTGGGGCAGCGGCAGTGCCGATCAGTTTAGCATCCTTAACGGCACGCCGGATGTGGATACACCGCGGTATGTCCCCGAAGCCAACATCATCGATGTGGCGGCTACCAATAACGGTACCGGCGATACCTTTGCCCTCAACGAGCTGGGCAGCGTGGTGAGATGGCGTCACAACACCATCACGGATCCCGTTGTCAACAGCACCACTCTCATGGCGCCCGGGAACGCTTCCCTCAGTACGAGCACCACCGGCAACATCGACCCGACCAAGGATCGGATCGTGGATGTGAACTCGGGCTATGGCAGCCAGTTCTACACCACCTTTGATCTTACCGGTGCGGACTATACCCACACCTATGTGTTGGGTGAGAACGGGAACGGGCAGCTGGGCGACGGGACTACCACAGACCATACCAGCGTTCCCGCCGCGCTGAATACCGACCTCAATGGCGCCATCTGGGTGGGCGGAGGCCGGAGCACCATGGCCCTGTATCCGTTGGCCAACAATGGCCGCAGCTACTACATCAAGTCTACCGGCCTTAACAACAGCGGCGAGCTGGGAGACGGTACGTTTGGCTCCACCACCAACGACAAGCAGAGCTTTGTGGATGTAAAGGCCGGCGAGACCAAGACCGACGGTGTGGACAATAGCTTCCAGGCCACTGCCGAGCTGATCGAGAACATGGTGGCTGTGGACACCAGCAGTGGCAACAGCAGAAATGACCGTGACAAGACCGGCCTGTCCGCCGCCATCCTGAATAACGGCGACGTGTTTGCCTGGGGTATCAACGACTACGGCCAGCTGGGCGACAAGGTCATCGGCGCCGATCCCATCTCCGGCAAGGAGCTCTATGAGTACCCGGCGCAGACCTTTGCCCTGCAGATGACCGCCAAGTTCCGCTCCGATACCGTCAACAACGCCAACGGCATCCATGACCGGCAGAGCGCCGGTAAGGTGGTCCATATGCTGTGTGACGAGAACGATGAGAGGCTGATCCTCAACCCTGAGCTGGGTGGCTGTGTCTACCCCGAGTTTGAGAGCTTCAATGTCTACAACGAGCTTCCCAAGGATCTGCTGAAGGATATGAAGTACCAGGTCATGTCCACCAACGAGGCCGTGGCCAAGGTCTATGCCATACGCTCGGATACGGATCCCGTCAACGTGACCAAGGTCTGCGCCGATGTGGTCTACACCGGCGTGGGCAACGCCAAGATCATCATCCACGCGTATATTCTCGATCCCAAGGATCAGACCAAGTATGCCTATAACTTCTACTCCTTCGTGGAGATCGAGACTCTGCCCAGCGTGGAGAACTACGACTTTGACGGAAAGGTCATCGCCGCACCCGATCTGGCTGCCGGCGGAAAGCACAGCGTGGCGCTGACCAGTAGCGGTGAAGCCTACGGCTGGGGCAAGAACGATAGGGGCCAGGTGGGCAACCAGCGCAGCGACCTTAACTACGTGAACGACCACTCGGCTGTGTTGTTGGCCAACGGCAGCCCGCTGAAGGACGCCGTCTCTGTGGCGGCGGGCGACAACTTCTCTCTGGCGGTCCGCGCTGACGGCACCGTGCTGGCCTGGGGCTACAACATCAACGGCTCCCTGGGTCTGAACAGCGATATCGCCAACACCGCCTCCTATCATGTGGCACAGCAGGTGCGGGACGTGAACACCAAGGACGTCCTGGGCACCCAGGCGGAGACCGGCAAGATCGTCCGGGCCTATGCCTACGGGAACTCTGCCGCTGTCATCAGTGAAAAGGGCTATGTGTATGTCTGGGGCGAGACGCCCACCCATATGCTGGGCGCCAGAGACAGCAGCGAGAGCGCGTACATGTGCGCCAAGAAGGTCCCGGGCATCGATAATGCCATCGACGTCTTCTTTACCGGCAAGTATTCGGAGGATCCCTCGAAGTCCAAGGTCAGTCCTGTCAGCGGCAACATGATCATTCTCTGTGCCGACGGTAGGATCTATGTCTCTGGAGAGCAGAACACCGGCTTCACCGGCAATGAGGTCAACTGGGGAGATTTCGCCGGCGAGGCGGTCTTCCCGCAGGCCATGGTGGTGCGGCCCGAGGGAGGCTCCACGGAGAGACCCGCCTATCAGGAGGGTGTGTTCGATGTGGGCCTGGGCACCAACCATATGATCTACATGACCGCCGAGCCTGGCAAGGCGGTGGACAGCGTCACCACGACCCCGACGACTAAGTATGAAACTGCGGAAGTTCTGCAGAAGCATATCTACTTCATGGGCCGTAACATCAACGGCGTCATGGGCGATGTGATAGCCAGTGTCTCCGACGCTACAGCAGCCAAGGGCCTGGAGCGTCCGGTGGAGTACACCTATTTTGACACCGCCGAGTATGACCGGCTGGTGAAGCTGATGAACAGCGCATGGAACGCCATAGACAAGTACGGCAAGCGCTATGACGCCCAGTGGCAGGGCATCACCGGCAAGACGCCTACTCCCAACAGCTGGGAGATGACCAGCGGCACTCCCACTATGACGTGGCCTCCAGAGTATAACGACCTGGCGGATTACCAGATCAACAACCCTGACATCATCGGCGGGACCATCATTCGGCTGTATCAGGAGATCCAGGACGCTTGGGAGGAGTACTACGGCGAGGTGGATACCAGCAAGACCACCGGAACAGTAGACTTCACCAAGGATCCCAGCAATCAGCCCGCCGGCGTCAGTATCGTGTTCAAGGCGCTGGGTAAGCGGGATGCCGCTCACAATGCCGAGGTGGAATACAACGCCTACATGAACAACAGCAAGGACTATCCGCTAAATGATTATGCCAAGTACCAGACCGCTCGAGTGAACTACAAGCATATCGAAAAGGTCTACGAGGATTATACCAAGGCCGAGACCGCTCTGCGTACCGCGGAGCAGAATCTGAAGGCTGCCGAGGATACCCTGCGGAATTTGAAGCAGCTCTGGGATAACGCTATCGTGGCGCATAACGCGGCCAAGGCCGTGCTGAAGGCGGCCCAGGCTGACGCTGTCGCAAAGCAAAATGCCTGGCTGGCCGCTCAAGCCAGCACTACCATGAGCGACGCCGAGAAGGCGGACTATGAGAAGGCGGCTTTGGAGGCCAAGGATGCTGAGAACAAGGCCATGGCCGCTGAGGCGAATGCCGCCAACATTGTCACCCAGGCCAAGCAGGACCATGACAATGAGGCGGCCCTGGGCAATATTGCCCAGTACACACCTGTGCTTGTCACCGCCAAGCAAGATTATATGACCGCGGTGCTGGATCTGGGCAGTGCCCTGAATAGCGGCAACATCGCCAATAAAAACCAGATCACGGTGGAGGTCACACAGGTGAGCAGCGGCGTGACCACCAACAGCCAGGTTGCCTTTACGGTGGACATCCCGGCTGTGCCGACTGCGGCTGCAATGAAGACCATTAACTTCACCGAGGCCATGGAGAGCGCGGTGAACGACTACATCACCAACAATCCCACCTCCGGCGTCACAGTCCAGAAGGTCCAGGAGATCATGGCCCGGGGCCAGGATGTGGATGTGAGTTGGAGCCGCGCCCAGAACAAGGGCGCCGCGCTGAAGACTGCCATGGAGAACTCCGCCAGCTCCGCCACCGCGGCCCGGGCTGCCTGGGGATCTTCCGGTGTGGGTACGACTGTGCCCGCCAGCGGCGCCCTGGGCAGGTACGAGGCGCTGGTGAAGAGCGCTACCTATATTCCCGGTATGGGCAGCGACCTGTCCAAGCTCTATGACCAGGCCGGCACAGTCTACGCCCAGGCGCAGGCTCTGGTGGCCCTGGTGGACGGCGGTACGGTGAACAAGCTCGAAGCTCTGGATGAGCTGCGGAAGCTGCTCACCGATCCGACCAACGGTCTGGCCATCCAGGTGGAGAACTTTACCAGACTGCTCAACCCGCTGACCAAGAATGAGGATGAGATGGTGAACTTCTTTACCGACACCTCCATCGTCAACGACATTGTTCGGGTCTACGCCGGCGACAGCTATACCGGCGCCCTCACCGAGGAAGGCTACGTCTATATGTGGGGTTCCAACAGCAAGCAGGTGGAACTCAACGGCGGTATTCTGGGAGACCGGGATGACTCCAAGGGCGTAGAGGGGAACGTCCAGACAACGCCCAGCCTGGTCTATAAGAGCAATGTGGGCGATGAGCATCTCACCGGTATCGTGCGCCTGTCCAGCACTGCCGGCAGGTTCGGCGAGCAGCACATCACCGCCCATGCCAACACGGGCATCGTATACGCCTGGGCCAACAACAACGATGGCCAGCTGGGCAATCACAGTGTCGTCAGCACCACCTATCCTGTGGTCTCCGGCTCCTCTAAGCTGGGTCTGGGCGAGGAGACCATCTATCTGAACATTACCGGCCAGACCAACACCGACGTCCGTGTGTCCAGAGCCCCCGGCGCTATGCTGGTGGTCTACAGGGAGGGCACCGGCATAAACGGCCAGTACGAGTGGAAGAGCATGGACGAGTCTATCGCCATGGTGGAACCCCATGCTGCCACCGAAAATGTCGGCGCCGGCGTCGTTGCCCGTATCTCCGCGGTCCGGGAGGGCGAGACCAAGATCGTGGTTCGGGATATACTCACCAACGAGGCCACCTTTGTCCGGGTCATCGTCACCGACGGCGTGACTTATCCGCAGCTGGTGCTGGGCAAGGACACCACCACCGCGCTGAAGAAGAACGGTACTGTCTGGGCCTGGGGCGACAACGCCTTCCGCACCGACCAGCCCGACGACCAGGTGGATGATGAAGGCAATGTTATCCGCAACATCAAGAAGGACGAAAATGGCAACTACCTGTACGGCAAGCTGGGCTTCGGCAGTCCGCAGGAGCTGCTCACCACGCCTGTCCAGCTGGATCGGTACTATACCTATGACCAGCGCACTGGTGCGCTCATCCTGTCCGATCCCTTGACCGATCCCTTCCGAAATATCCTGCAGATCATGGCCGGCGACGACCATATGATGGCCCTGGGTTCTGACTACCATGTGTACACTTGGGGAGACAACCGCTACGGCCAGCTGGGTATCCCCGTTCAGGACGCGAGCACCGCGCCTACGGGACGGCTCTGGTCCAACTATCCCATCCGGCTGGACATCCAGGTCCAGGCCACCGACAAAGAGACCGGCGCTCTGCTCTTCGAGGCGGACGGTACGACCCCGATCTACGAGGACGTTCACTTTGTCTCCATCGCTGCCGGCGCCAATCACTCTCTGGCACTGGATACCAAGGGCCGCGTATGGACTTGGGGTCTCAATACCTCCGGCCAGTTGGGCCGCAAGAATGGCGCCACGGGTGATCGGCCCGCCGATATCAATAACGCCGCCGCATATAAGCCCACCATGATGAAGGGCTTTGGCGGTCAGGACCTGAATAACGTCCTGGAGATCGCCGGCACCGCCGACACCACCGCAGTGCTGCTCATCGACGGCACGGTCTGGACCGTTGGCTCCAACGCTCACGGCGAACTGGGCGCCGGGCTTCTGCCCACCGAGATGGCTGCAAGCGACGCTCTGGTGCGGGTACACCACTCTGCCGAGAGCCGCGACGTGAAGGGACAGATGGTGGAGGCCGAGGAGATCCACGACATCAACAAGATCAAGGGCAGGGGCTACAACTTTGCCATCATCACCAGGGGGAAGGAACTTTATGTCTGGGGCGACAACAGCTCCGAGCAGATCGGCGCCTCCCGCTGGGTGGAGAAAAAGGCCAATGGTACTGAGGCTATGGCCCGGGTCACGCCGCAGATGGCGACCAAGCCTGTAAAGGTCCAGAAGGCTGTGGCCAACTCCGCTACCGACTCTATCCTGAGGAACGTTGTGGACGTTTCCATCGGCGGCTACCGCTATACCGAGACCAGCGGCGGCGGCACCATCGTTACCAAGACCTCCCCGGTGCAGATCCTGGCCGTCACTATGGACGTAGAGATCGATACCACCGGCGGCCTGACCCAGATCGTGGATCGCGACTATCAGAGCTGGGCCTGGGGGTCCAACCAGTATCACAAGGCCGGCAGTACCGCCGACTATGAGCACTCCATGCCCGCAGCCCGGGCCACCCGGGTGGACCTGTTCGATCCCGATGAAAACTCCACCTACCTAGAGGACGGCATCCAGATCAAGAGCATGGCCGCCGGCGGCAACCACTCTGCCGCCTATGATGAGCGGGGCATTGTCTGGACTTGGGGCGCCAACCGTTATGGCCAGCTGGGCAACTTCGAGTACGGCCTGGAGGAAAGCTCCGGCGAGAAGAAGTGGAAGGTCGAAAAACAGCCCCAGCGGGTAGACGAGGCCCACATCGCCATGTTTGAGGTCACGAAGAACATGGTGCAGGGGAAGGTCGTCCGCACCGAGACTGAGTGCTACGACTATACCATCGCTTCTCCCACGGACCTGGTGGTAGAGGATCATATCAAGGATAACCAGAACAATATCATAATGCCCGGCACCAAGACGATCTCCGCCGGCGGAACTACCAAGGAGCTGGTGGGTAAGTACATGTACTCCTTCTCCGTGGACAAGGAGATCGACGAGGAGAAGAGCAAGCGTCTGACCTATGAGGTGTGGGACGACGACGTCATGAAGCTTAACAACCTCAGCCAGCAGGCAGATCTGGAGGGGACCCGCCAGTACGACAGCACTTACTCCACCGACGGACTGCGCACCCTCATCGTCACATACCGCGATGTGGTGCTGGAGGGTAAGACCTTCGGCAACACCCGGGTGATCGCCCGCTATAAGCCGGAGATCGTGATCAGCCTTACCTGTCCGAACTGCGGAGAGACTTATGAGCAGAGCAAGTTTATTCCCGTGCTCGGCAGCGACGAAGTGCTGTGTCCCAACCCGGATAAGTTTGGCACCGGCGTTCCCTGCGGCTGTCCCTGGACGCCTAATGACGATGATTACATCGTAAGCTCCGGCAGCAATGGCGACAAGCAGGTAGTGGACGCTGAGATGACTGGTGTGGCTATGGTCACGGTTCTCGGTCCTGACGATCTGGTGGATGTGACGACCAACTACGTCCTGGATCCCACCACCGGAGTCTATACGATCGCTCCCGACGTTACGCTGGTTCTTCCGACAGATACTGTGGTGAGCATTACGACCCAGTCCGCGTTCCGCAAGTTCCGGGCCGTACCGCAGGTCGCGGTGGGTGACGGCTTCTCCATAGCCCTGCAGAAGGACGGCAAGGTCCTGGCCTGGGGCGACAACAGCATGGGTCAGCTGGGCAACAAGAATTATCTGCTGGCCATTACTCCGCAGGTCGTGGACTTCGGATTCGGTAACAACACCTATATTGTGAAGATCGCCGCGGGTAAGGACCATGCCCTGGCCCTGGATAACGAGGGCAACGCCTGGGCTTGGGGTTCCAACCTCAACGGCCAGCTGGGTCTGGGCCTTGATCCCGCCGAGAGCGCCAACGAGTACATCACCAAGCCCACCAAGGTGTCCATCGAGGGCGATCCGAAGTTGGCCAATATCTTCGCCGGTAAGAACACCAGCTACTTTGTGGAGCCTGGTGGACGGCTGTATGCCTCTGGATGCGGTGAGAAGTTTATGGACGGCGAGTACGGCATTACCCCGGCGCCGCTGTCCCTGCTGGCCCGTACCATCGAGGTGGGCCACCAGTACGCGCTGAGAGGCAGCGGCACCGTCTGGCAGCTGCCCGTGAACGCCAACAGCCCCGCTGTGGACCGCGCTGAGCTTGGTAACTTCAAGAAGGATATCGGCAGCGGAGCTACCAGCGCCGACTCCAAGAACAAGAACATCATCGCTATTTCCAGCGCCGCCGATGAGCATAAGGACGGCACCCGGGATATTGACGGCTACCACATGCTCCTGGTGGATGCAGACCGTGCGGTTTGGGGCATCGGCGCCAACCAGAGAGGCCAGCTGGGCGTTCTGGATGAGATCGTCAGCGGCAATTCCAACGGCGGCACCGTGACCACCATTGGCTCCAAACTGAGCGAGATCGAGTCGCCCACCCAGATGCTGCCCGTGCGCCGCGCGCCGGTGGAAGATACCTCCGGCACTACGGCCAAGTTCACCTACGAGCAGTTTGGCAACGTTATGGGCGTTACCACCGGCAACGGCGTCTCCGGCATCATTGTCAAGGAAATCAAGCTGGATGAGGCCGGCAAGAAGGTCCAGGCCACCGACGATTCCGGCGCTCCGCTCTTCGAGGAGGACGGCACGACCCCGATCTACGAGACGGTCTACAACCTCTACACCATGGGCCGCAACGACAGAGGCCAGTTGGCCCAGGGCGAGGAGACGCCTAGGGAGTACACCGTTCCCACCAAGGTGGTCAGTCTGGACGGAGATAAGCACGAGAAGAGCATCCTCATTGCCGACTACGGTATGAGCGATAAGGACAACGGCCATCTGTTGGTCATGAAGGACGACGGCTACATGTGGTCCGCCGGTGCTAACAGCCACGGAGAGCTGGGTAACAACGTCAGCAACATCGACTCTTGGATCCTGACCCTGGTGGGAGCCCAGGAGGTCCAGGTCCAGCCCAATTCCCTCACGGTGAAGAAGGGCGACGCCCTGGATATCAGCGACCTGCTGAAGGTCACGTTCCAGGCCGGCGTGAACCTGCTGCTTCGGACGGGCGGGACCAACGCCAACGTGGACTGGAATCCCAAGATGGCCGGCGGCACCGTCACCGTCAGCACCGTCGGCTCGGAGAACAACTATGCTCTGGTGGATAAGGCCACCAGCAGCGACATAGGCAAATATCCCTCCGCTCCCACCCTCAGTGTGGGCGACTGGTACCTCTACGGCAAGAACGTGGGCCAGACCATGATGGAGGTCAAGATCAGCGGCATGAGCGCCGCCACCGCCTACCTGACCGTGAAGGTCATCGACGCCGACTTCGCCGTGGCGCCGCAGGTAGCCGTGGGCGAAAAGCATACGGTGGCTCTGAAGAGCGACGGTACTGTCTGGACCTGGGGCGACAACACCTATGGCCAGCTGGGCCGCAGTGACGCTGCCACTATGGTGGAGCGTCAGGTGAGCTTTGACGGTCTGCTCCACAGCATCGGCAACGGCGACACCGCGGATGAGTACATCGTGGCCGTAGCCGCGGGCGCCAACACCTCTTACGCCATCACCAATGAGGGCCGTATCTTGGCCTGGGGCGACAACAGCAACTACCTGCTGGGCGCTGGTTCCGCCGGCGCGGCGGTGGCCTCCTCCGTGAAGCCCATGTTCATGGTGGACAGCAACGACAAGATAATCCGCGGCGCCATCGACGTCAGCGTCACCAGCACCAAGACTGCCAGCGGCTATCAGGACAACGTATTCGTTCTGGTCCAGGGCGGCGACTTTATCAACCACATCTATGCTTCCGGCACGGCGTATAGCGGCATAAGCAGTCTGCCTGTGAGCATCAGCGGCGCCGACACCGTCACCGCTGTCAGCGGCAACTATGTCCTCCACAGTGACGGCTCGGTGTGGAAGATCAACGGCCAGTATGCCAATAACGAGCGTATCATGGGCTTCCGCCTGGAGACCACCGATCCCGAGCAGCCCATCATCAAGTTGGCGGCCAACGGCGACCACGTCCTGGCCCTGGGGCTGGACGGCCATGTGTGGGCCATCGGCGACAACTCCAACGGTCAGTTGGGCATCGTGGACGTGAGCACCACTACGCCCGCCGACGCCAAGAGCGTGCCCTATCCGGTGAACTCCGGCGCCCAGGGTATCGCTAACGCCAACCGTTACCTGGAGAACGTGGTGGATATCGCGGTGGGTGAGCACACCTCCTACGCCCTGGTGCGCTATGAGAGGACGCTGACTGCCGGCGGTACCGAGACAGTTACCGAGCTTTATTCCTGGGGTACCAATAATGTCGGCCAGCTGGCCATTGGTCAGGGCGACGCCATCTACAAGGATAGCGCCGGCAACCTGGTGCGCGAGTATGATCTGGGCACCCAGTGGTTCAAGGTCGTCATGAGCGGACCTGACTGGAGCTGGGTCCTGAACAACGGCAAGATGGTCCCGGCGGACCTGGCTCCCGGCAGCACACCCAAGCCCGCTTCCGGCGCCTTCTATACCGACGATAAGGGCGATCTGATACGCGAGTATCATGTGGGCAAGGAGTGGTGCCAGGTCCAGATCGACGAGCAGGGCAACTGGAGCTGGGTCCTGAATAACGGCAAGCGGGTCCCGGCGGTCCTCAGCGCCGGCGCCGAGCCTGTCCTGGCGGGCGGCACGACCCACTATGTGGATCACTATGAGCCTGTCCAGCTCCGGCGCGCCAACAGCAAGACCCAGCAGCTCAACGTGTTCGGCGGCTTTGACCAGTTCGTGGTCCTGGATGAGAACGGCATGCTCTGGGGCGCCGGCGAGAACGAGTACGGCCAGTTTGCCAACGGCACCACCGACAACTCCAGCCTGCTGACCCTTATCGGCCATACCGAGCTGAAGCTCCGCTACGCCGACGACTATGACTACATGGGCGACCAGACCGGACGGGTCCGCATCGGTAAGTTCTACGAGTGGGATTACAACGATACCACTGCCGCGAAGGATCCCAGCGGCAACCTGTTGCCTGCAGTCTTCAACCCGAAGACCGACTACCTGTCGGATAGCTGGTTCACCAACTCGGTCAACATCAATACCCTGAAGACGGATTGGACTTACAGGCTGTATACCTACGACGCCACCAACAAGGCATATGTCCCCGTGGCGGCGGCTGACAGCGTGCAGGCCATTACCAATGCCAAGTCCAGCAATACGCCGCTGTATGTCTTCGATACCAGCGGGGAGTCCGTCCATGAGATCGGCGCGGGCACCTTCTACCTGGTGGAGGACGACAAGTACTACCTGGATACCCGCTTTGACTACTTCTGCATGTTCGTGGGTATGGAGAACAAGGTCAAGTACGACTACACCTATTACGAGATCGACGGCTTCGATGAGGACAACGAGCATATCATCAGGCTCGATCCCAACCTGAACTACACCGCCAGCGTTGGAAAGAGCTATTCCGATCCCGAGAATGTGGCGATGGCATACAAGTGCCTAGACGGTCACTTGACCATGATCGCTGCCGCTGTGGCTGCCGGTACGCCTAACCATGTTTACTGTGCTGATATCAACTGCCAGTATTCCGACCCCTTGGCCGGAGGAGCCGGTCTGGCGTCGAATGACGGCTTTGACAGCACCGCCGCTTCCCAGGTCAACGCCAATACCATCCCGGTCAGCGGCCAGGAGGTGCGCATCAACGCCAACAATGCCGGTATCGCGTACCTTGGCGTCCAAGGCGGCGAGGTCAGCATGACCAAGAATGCCTTCGTCAAGATCGTGGTCCTGGACAAGGATGGTCCCGAGGCCAATAAGAAGGTCAGCAACGTCACCAACTACATCACCTGCCCGAATTGTGGACATAAGGACGAGCAGAACGCCTTCAACACCTCCGGCGGTATTGCCATTTGCCCGAACTGCAACCATACCTGGGGCTACACCTCCAGCGACATGAGCAGCACAACTACCTCCAGCGTGGTGAGGAAGGACCGGGACGAGCTGGCCCAGGCCAAGGCTGTCACCAGCGACGGGCACGTTCTGAATCTCCGTTCCGATGGCACTGTTTGGGCCTATGGTCTCAATGGCAAGCTGAATGACAGCGGTACTGTTGTGAACTACACTGGCCAGCTGGGTATCGGCAAGCTGGTGGAGATCCATGTTGGCTTGCCCACCATCACCGATTACACCAACGGGACCCTGTCCGGCAGCGGCAAGCCCATCTACGGTTCCGACGATCCCAAGCAGGTCCAGACCTACTTCCTGGACGCCAACAACAAGGCCGGCTGGCAGCCCGACAGTGGACAGCAGCCCAAGGAATTTGGTCAGAAGCATTCCAACGTGATCTTTGTGGACGCCGCCGCGGGCAGCGATCACAGCCTACTGGTGGACAGCACCGGTACGGTCTGGGTGGCCGGCGCCAATGACCGGGGCCAGCTGGGTCTGCCTCTGGCCAGCGAGACCGACGGCGTAAGTTATCTGGATGTGTTCGTCCGGCTGGATACCCTGTCCTCCGGCGCCAATAGCGTGCCCAATGCGACCCTGCTGAAGGACGGCAGCGGCGCGGTCACCGATAAGGTGGTCAAGGTGGCCGCCGGCAACGGTTACTCCTTCGCCATGACCGAAAAGGGTAACCTGTACGCTTGGGGCGACAACAGCAAGGGTCAGTTGGCCCTTGGCCCCGACGCGGTGGGCAAGTTTATCAATACGCCCACTCTGGTGGACATCCAGAACGTGGCTGACATCTCCGCCGGCACCGACCACACTCTGGTCCTGACCCGGGACGGCAACCTGTACGCCGCGGGCAGCAACGATAACTTGAAGCTGGGTGTGGAGACGCCCACCGACTTCGCGCCCTCCCTTGTGTACGTCAAGAGCGATCAGAACGGCGGCTTTGTCGACGTCTCCGCCGGCGACAGCCACTCCCTGGCCCTGAATTACGTTCTGCGCTTCAACAGCTGGGGCAAGACGGCGGATGGCCGCCTGGGCTATGAGCCTACTGACGCCATCGGCGAGACCGCTATGCCCAAGCAGAGCGAGATCAACGGTATCGTGGAGGTCTCCGCGGGCTACGACCAGTCCATGCTCCTGCTCAACGACGGCACCATTCGTGTCTTCGGCCACAATGAGCTTGGCCAGTTGGGTCTGGGCACCTCCGAGGTCCAGGATCATTTCGCGGACCTGTCCAGCGTGGGCCGGTTCACGGCTATGAACAAGAGCTATATCGTGGACGCCGGTATCAAGGTCTCCCACATCGAGGCCGGCAACAAGTACACCGTGTTCTCCGATACCACCGGTCTTGTTTACGGCACCGGCGACTACACCGCGGGTAAGATAATCCTGGCCCAGAACGACACCCTGGGCGATACACCCATCATTGTGGGCGAGAAGGGGCAGCCCACCAGCAAGCACTATGTCACCGTCCACGAGGATGAGACCGTGCCCGTGAAGTACATGCTCAGCGAGCGCTTCAACCTGCTGGTGGATTGGACCATTGACGAGACCAAGACCACCGTGAAGAGCAAGACCCCCAACGTGGCCTTTACCGTGGTCAATCCCGCCCTCACTCCGGGCGCGGTGGTGCCGTCTACCCAGTACAGCAACAACGTCATCCAGAGCGCCATCAACCTGGCCGCCGAGGAGTTCTATGTCCACGGCGCCAGCGAGAACGACGCTGCCTTGGTGAACAGCCCGGCTGGTACCATCTACGGCTACGGCTATACCCACGTGATCCTGTCCGCCTATAATGAAAATGGCGACGTGCTCCAAAACGTGGTCTACTACGTGACCACTCTGCCCAGAGACAGAGATGCCGCCAACAACCGCATCTCCTTGGTGGCGCCGCAGGTGGCCTCTGGCTTCAACTTCAACATCGCCGTCCGCGACAGCGGCGAGGTGTTTGGCTGGGGCAACAACTCCTTCGGCCAGTTGGGGCTGAACAACGTGACCGATCCCTACGCTCTGGTACCCACCAAGATCGACTTTGACTCCATCCTGACCTCCTATACCGTGGTGGACGAGACCGGCGCGAACATTGCCACCAAGCCCGATAAGGTGACTCTGGTGTCGGTGGGCAACTACCATACTGTGGCCATGACCGAGGCAGGCCGTGTGTACACCTGGGGCGACAACACCTATGGCCAGCTGGGTCTGGGCATGGGCAACACCGGGTACACCTACACGCCCACTCTGGTGGACCACTTCGACGGCAGCACCGCTGACCGCACGGCCATCAAGGTGGTGGCGGGTCTGTACCACACTCTGGTCCTCACCAAGTCTGGCCGGGTGTACGCCTGGGGCGACAACTCTTATGGCCAGCTGGCCAACGGTACCAGCGGCGGCGGCTCCTTTGCCGACACGCCGCAGCAGGTGATTGGCATGAGCAAGGTCATCGACATCTCCGAGGGTACTCGCAGCAATAGCGTGCGTATCGTCCGCTATGACGGCACCCTCTGGGGCTGGGGCGACAACAATAACGGCCAGATCGACTCCCACGGCGAGCCTATCTACGAGAAGCCCGTCATTATGGCGCTGGATCTGGTGGATAAGAGCGGCAATAATATCCTGAAGCCCAACGAGAAGATCATCAAGCTCTATGACGGCAACAACCACACCATCGCCATGCTCAACACCGGCGAGTTGCTGGCCTGGGGCGATCAGAGCTACGGCCAGTTGGGCGACGGCGTGCACGATTACCAGGGCAATAACCAGACCCCGCTGGGCAGAGCCAACAATATTCCCCACCGGGTCTCGGTCATCAACCCCGATACCGGCGAGCATGAATATATCGTGTCCGTGGCCGTGGGCGCCACCCACAACATTGCCCTGACCGCCAACCAGACCGTCTATGTCTGGGGCGATAACCGTCTGGGCCGTCTGGGTCTGCCTGAGAACTACACCCAGGATCAGTATACCTGTGCATCCTGTCATAAGAGTTCCAGTGCCAGCAGCTTCCAGGTGGATACCAGCAATGCCAACCATGTCATTTGCCCGTACTGCGCCAACAGCCAGGACAGCCTTGTGTACACCCTGACTCAGGATGTGGTCGTGAAGGCGTGGGATGCCTCCGGCGGTTATGCCGTGGATACGCCCACCCGGTTGACCCAAAAGGACGAAAAGGGCAACGAGGTACCCATTCTGGCCGAGCTGGTCTCCGCCGGCGGTGCCTTCTCCGTGGTGGCCCAGATCAACGAATACACCGATCCCAAGGCGACGCCCAGCGTCCCGAGCCGCTATGGCCTGTTGTACGCCTCCGGCCACAACACCAGCGGCCAGATCGGCAACGACAACCGCGTTGACGCCGCCGAGAACGACGCCACCTACGATGAACAGACCAGAAAGACCTATCGGCCCAACCTGGTCCTGGGCGGCGGAGCCGGCATCATACCGCAGAATATTATTATCCCCGTGGGCGGCACGGAGCAGGCCGTCGCGAAGATCAGCCGCTTCTACATTGCCAACAAGGATAAGGGACCCGACATCAAGGCGGAGTGGAGCATCCGCGCCAACAGCCACAAGCCCAAGACGCCCAACGGCGTGACCAATATCGTGGCTGTGGTGGACGCCAACGGCGTGGTTACCGGCGTACAGCCCGGAACCGCTCTGCTCCAGGCCATGGATCCCGAATCGGGATGTGTTGTGACAGCCACCATCGAGGTGACTGAGCCGCAGCATACCGAAAATATCTGGACCACCGATGACCGCACCGGTACGGAGAACACGGCGAAGGATACCAGAAACACCAGGCAGGTGGCGGAGGACTTCCTCAAGGGCTACCTCTACAAGCTGGTGAGCAGGGGCTATCTGGAGACCGAGGAGTTCTACTATGAGAAGAACGCCCTCCACCTGGGCGAGCTGAACAAGAGCCTCCAGGCCGCGGTCAACAGCTCCAGCAACAAGTTCTATCATGATGTGATCGAACCCAAGGACAGCCAGTACTTTGTCCTGTCCAACGCGGGCGCAGCTTACGTGCAGCCCAAGAAGCTGCCCAGCGGCGAGCTGGTGGTGGACGTCCGGGTGGTCCTGAACAGCTCTCAGGATCTGGTGAGCCTGTGGTACGAGAGCGCCGGAGGCTGGACCGCCATGCCTGGCAAGGGCTACGGAGCCAACGCCTACGACAACAGCGGCAACACCGAGACCAACGTGACCGCCCAGAAGTTTGAGAAGGATTTTGCCCTGCTGCCCGCGACCTTGCGCACGCAGATCGAGGAGAAGAAGAACTACTTCCTGTTCGAGAACGTGTCTGTGGACGACCTGGAGAAGGTGTACCTGCACTTCTACAGCGAGAACGAAGTCACCGTACCCAGCCTGGTCCCGGTGGTGGACGAGTACGGCAACCCCGTAAAGAACGAGGACGGCAGCCTGAAGATGGAGCCTGTGGACATCAACCTGTCCAAGGAAGCCTGGATGAAGCTGATCCTGGTCACGGATACCACGGACAACGATCCCGACAAGATCTATATCACTGTTCCCAACACTACGGATCAGTGGGATCTGATGAACAGCCACGATCCCATGGGCAACAAAAATGCCAATGGCTGGCCGGTGTACGAGGCTGTGGGCTACACGCCCGCAAAGCCTGATAAGAAGGTCGACGGCTACCACTATGTGGTCCTGCCCGACGTTCCTGCCACGGCTGGTCAGCAGGCTGCCCAGGATGTGTTCGTCTACGCCGAGGGCAAGGTGGAATCCTCCGTGATCTCGGTGCTCAACAGGGAGGTCAACAACGACCACCTCCAGGATGCCCTGAAGGCAGCCCAAGCCTATGACGAGGCCATTGACGCCTACGTCACCGGCCGTGACCTGGCCCTGCGGGCGCTGGCCCAGGCGCTGAACGACACCGATGGCTACGGCAAGTTCCAGAGCGACATCGACGCCGTGAACCCCACCATTGGTAATACGCTGCTCCAAGCCTATAATAAGCTGAAGGCTTTGGTCATCGAGCGGGGCTTTGACTCCAGCGACGCCACCGCCCTGCGCGCTGACCTGCAGCAGCTGTACGGCGACCTGTATACGATATATTACATCATGAGCATATCCGGCAAGCCGGATATGATGAGCGCCGCCACCACCCTCAACGTCATCCGGGATGATCTGAATACGTGGCTCACCAAGGATGTTCCCGCCTCCTACGACGCCACCGTGACCAGCTTGTTGCAGGCTGCGGAGGCCGCCCGGGCCGACATCCATCCCGCGGACTATGACGCCCAGGGCGCCAAGCTGCCTACCACCGGCGTCAGCGACCTGCCCATTACCGTGACCACCACCGTGCCTCACGAGGAGATCATCGACAAGAAGCTGGTGAAGGACTACACCAGGACCGATGAGATCACCGACAACCACCTGGTCAAGGTCTTCCGGGAGAGCTATATCCTCCAGCTCAAGAGCGTGGTGGGCAAGTTCCAGGATAATAGCAGCTATACCGCCACAAAGCTCAACGATACCGATTACCTGCTGGTGGTCCCGGCGGACAAGGTGGCCGCTACCGTGGGCGGCAACTACATCGACAGCATCATTGCCACCGCCATTGAGACCGATATTGACTACGTCCAGATCGACGAGCCTGGCCAGCCCTCTGTTGGCCCGAACAAGGGTGTGGCGGTCAAGACCAACTACGATGTGATCAACGGCAATGGCGTGATCCAGGTCACGGTCAGCGTGCCCATCGACAACAATACGCCCACGCCCACCGTGATCTCCAAGACCTACAATGTGTACGTCAAGGTGGAGGAGACCGACCTCTACGTCACCCTGGACGACGATCCCACCCGTCTGGAAGAGATGCAGATCGATGTGGACGGCAACGGCAAAATGGACACCTACTTTGTAGGTTCCGTAGCCGACGACGCCACCGAGGTCACGATCAACGTCACCTCCCTGACCTCCGGCAGCAAGGTCCGCATCGAGGGCGGTCCCTGGGGCAGCATGTACCAGACCAGGACCTTCACCATCAGCCATACCGACGGGGACGGCAATACTGTGGTGGACCTGCCCTTCACCAACGGATACCAGGACTTCGAGTTTGAGGTCGCTGTGGGCAAGACCATCACCAAGCGGGTGGTCCGGGTCTATAAGGAAAGCTCCGACCCGAGAGTGGGCAAGATCGACGTAGCCTTCAGCACCGCTCCTATCTCCACAGTGAAGCAGGATGCTACGGACGGCTACTATCATGTGCTCGCGGATTACCGCGCCGACCTTGGCTATTACTTCGTCACCGTGACCGAGCCTAACATCACCGACGCGGTGTACATTAAGGCGGAGGCCATGCAGGCGCTGATCGCCGGTCTTGGCCATGGCGCCTATGTCCTGGGTGTGTATGAGGGCCAGGACTCCGCGGGTAACGCCATTGCCAACGCGGAGACCGACGCCCAGGCCGATCTGGCCATGGCCCAGACCTCTATGCTCAGCGGCGGCGGCATTCCCACCAGTGGCACCAGCAAGCCCCTCAACGCCACCTCCAGCCTGACCCACACCGGCGGCAGCACAGTCAAGCTGCCCAATGAGCGCAACGACTTCTATATCCCGGTCCTGTCTGCCGACGGCAAGCAGGCCATGGTACACCACCTGGTCATCGTGAAGGTCCAGCCTGTGATCCTCACCGCCACGGTGAAGGGTACCCATGTCCAAAAGCAGACCATCAACAACGTGGAACAGGACTACCGCTTCGACGTAGCCGGCACTCCCGACGGCAATGGCGGCACCTACGCCGTGGATACCTTTACCGTCATTGCCACTTACACCGACAAGAAGGTGACCCTGCGCTTCACCACCAAGAATGAGTTCACCGAGATCCAGGCCACCATCAACGGCAAAACCACCAAGTTCTATCCCGCCAAGGTGGTGGTGGACAGCACCAAGAACCCGCCGGTCACAGAGTATGTGGTGGAGATCCCCAACGTCACCATGCAGGCCAATGTGGATGAGATGATCATCCCGCTGGTGGCCAAGCTGGAGGTGGGCGGCGCCAAGAGCACCAGGAACTATAACCTGGTCATTCAGTACGCCAAGAAGGGTACCACCCTGCTGTGGGTGAAGGATATCCACGCCTCCGTGCTCAGCGCCACGCCCGAGACGGCCAGTCCCAGCGACTATACCGTAGTGCCCACCACTATTAACGGTCAGCCTGGTTACCATGTGGGTATCCCCGTTGGCGGTTCGGATGACGTAGTCCTGGCGGCCCAGGCCGGACTGAAGGGCAGCAATGGTAAAGCTGACAAGGTGTACACCACCTCCCAGGTGGATATTAATGATAAGAACGACAAGGTACCTGTGCCTGATACTTACAAGTTCAATACGGCCAACGCCACCCTGACCAGCTCCGTGCCGCCCAATGACCTGCTCTATCCGCGGAACTACACCGCGACCCAGACCATCCAGCTGACCGCCGATGTAACGACCCAGGCCGGGCAGACCGCCTGGATCCGGGTGAAGGATGAGGCCGGCAACATCGCCTACTACCCGGTGAACATCAAGACCGTGTCCAGCGACAACAGCGTGAAGGTCCGCGTGGACGAGGTGCAGGACGCCAACCCGCCCCTCAACGCCATGCGGGTGGCCGGCACCTGGAACTTCAACAACGTCACCTATGACGCCTACACCAAGATCCTACCCAAGGGCCGGAAGACCCCGACCCAGATCCGGGTCACCACCACCAACGAGTTTGCCCGGGTCTACATTGAGGAGGACACCTCCAAGTGGTTCGGCGCCGACAGTCTGTCCAACGGCGTTATCGACGGCAGCTCGGTGTTCGTGGACGCCAATGTGTCCGCCAGCGATTGGACCTACCACAACGCTTATCGGACCGTGAACCTGGCTGACCAGAATATCCAGGATATGATGGAGCATGGTATGTACGTACCCGTGTACGTCATGGCGGAGGACGGCCAGATCGCCCATCTGCTGGTTCTGCTGCGCTGGGATCAGAACGACGTGGGCATCAAGAGCATTGCCGGCAGCTTCGACTGGACCGGTATCAGTGACGAGAGCAAGTATCAGCCGCCTGTTGACGCGACGAAGACCAAGGACTACTCTATCACGGACCGTCTGGCAGGCAAGGCAAAGAGTCCGGCCAACACCTATGAGCTGATCGTACCCGGTTCCCTTACGTCGGCGTCGTTGACGTCGTTCAAGGTGACCGTCACGCCGGAGAACGACACGGTGAAGTACATCCTCATCGACGACGGCACTGTGGCCGGCGGCGACTGCAACACCGCTGCCATGAGCGGACCCAACTACACCGCCGAGGGCAACGGCGCCTACTCCAAGAATGTCAATATCACTCCGTATCAGAATTCCGACGGCACCTATAAGCCCATCTCCGTGGTGATCTATACCCTCAGCGGCAAGATCGTAAACGGCGTGGAGCAGTTGACGCCCAAGCAGTTCTGGCTGCAGCTCAAGGTGCTGTCCACCGACACCACTGTCTCCAAGGTGACAGCCAACCCGGGGACCGACGTGGAGATCCAGTCCAAGACCCCGTACACCAGCACCCAAAACAGCGAACCCAGGACCAAGTACCTGGTGTATATCCCGGTGAACGAGAATGGCGATATCTTCTACAAGGACGGTTACGGCACCACGCTGGTGGCCAAGGGCGGCAGCGTGAGCGTGGACGAGAGCAGCATCTTCGCCGGCTGGGTGAACGACGCCGACAACGACGGGGAGATCAACGACCTGACTCGCACCCTGATCCAGGCTCTCACCAGCGGCAACCAGGTGCCCTCCACCGTGGATGCCACCCTCAGCAACAGCGGCGCCATGGAGTTCATCCTCAAGGTGCTCACGCCCTTCGGTGTCCACGAGATCGACAACTTTGATACCATCTATACCCCCGGCATTAAGGACGCCATGAGCCAGGATGTGACAACTGCCTTCCTGGCTGGCCTTACCGCCCAGCAGATCCAAAACAAGTATTCCAGCGCCACCGCCAGTACCGCAGCAGCAGCCGCGGCCGCCGCTGCGGAGCAGAAGTGCGACGCCGCCACCAAGGACAGCAAGAGTCCTTACTTCGGCATGACCGACAGCGACAACGCCTTTGCCACATGGAAGGCCGAAGAGATCGGCAAGGCCCTGACGGAGGCTAAGAACATGGCTCTGGACGCCGCCCTGAACGCCGAGATCGAGACCTATCTGAAGGCCAATCTGGACGCCGCGGTGAAGACAGCTATGGAGGCCGAGTACAAGAAGCACGTTCTGGAGTACCGGGTCTATGCCCAGCCCGCCAAGCTGGAAAGCCGTTTGGAGATCGACTATTACCAGAATAACAACGGCAACTGGGACAAGTGGACAGAGCCTGGACGCTCCGGCTCCAATAAGTTCCTCTCTGAGCCGACCCCCGGCAACTATGTGGTCTATGAGTTTATCAGCAACCTGAATGGCGATCTGGATCTGCGAGTGCCCGACAACAAGGATACCTATCTGGTCGTCACCGACTCCAAGGGCAAGCTGTGGGGCGACTCTTTCAATCAGGGCACGATAGTTGGTACCAACGATCTGCATATCCCGGGCATCGACACCGGAATGCCCACCGGCGAGACCTACACCATCTCGGTCTACTCCTATACCCAGCCCGACAGCACCGATCCCATCCATGGGCGGCTGAAGCTGAAGGAGTATACCCTGACCATCAAGCCCATGAGCTCCGACACCAGCATCAAGGTGTACGCCAACTTTGAGAGCGGCGGCGAGAGCCACCAGGTGGAGGGCGTCTACAACGCCTCCAACGGCACCTTTACCGTGGACGTCAGCGCCGACGCCACCAACATTGTGGTCTCGGCGGTGCCGGTGAACGAGTTTGCCACCGCCGGCGTGTACGCCCAGGGCGACGCTACCGTGGCGGCCGTCTTCAACCGGACGGACGCCAGCCCGAACTGGACTGGCTTCTGGAGCTGGCGGAACGTCAAGCACACGTCGGGCGGTGTGAACGACGGCCAGCGCTCCGATTCCACCAGCGTGGTGTTTGCCACCGGCGCCACCATGGCCCAGGTCTATGCCCAGGTCCAGGCCCAGGACGGCAGCTATTACCAGCAGAAAAACTCTATTCCCCCGGCCTGGGGCTATGAGATCAACCTCATCAAGCGCAACAGCGACGCGGAGATCATCCAGGCATGGAACACCAACATCAGCCCGACGGACGAGTATTATTACGCCAAGCGGGAGAACGCCGACGGCAGCGTCAATGAGGAAAGCGGCGAGGTCTTCGTGCTCTACGTGGACTCCGACAAGTACAATCCCCATCCCACCGGCGCCAACGTGAACATCGAACCCTCCTCCATGGCCGACCTGCGTATGCGTCCCGTGGGCAGCTCTAAGTGGCTGACGCCCACCGGCGCCTCCGCCACCGCAGAGAACTGGTGGATCAACGCTGGCGTGGGTACCTTTGCCAACTATGGCATGCAGAAGAGGGGCAAGTATGTTGTCCAGGTCCGCTCTGAGGATAAGCTCACCATCAAGGAATATACCCTCATCATTGCCAACAAGTCCGACATGACCGAGACCGGCTTTGTGGAGGCCCGCATCGTGGGCGAGGAGAACCCCAACGAGTATCACGTCTTCCACGACATGAGCGCTACCATCAGCGGCAGCGTGAAGACCTACCACGCCTACGCGCCCGAAAGCGACAACTCCAACCTGGAGGTCATCCCAGCCAACCCGTATGCCGTGATCACCAGCATCAAGGTGGACGGCGTGGAGGAGATCAACAACGCCACGATCATCAAGGCCACCCAGAAGGATGAGCCTGTGACGGTGGACGCTTACAGCAGCGGCAAGTATAAGTACGGCCCGCTGATGGTCGGTATCCCCGCCGGCAGCACCGATGTGAATGTGGAAGTCACCCTCACCAGCCAGGACGGCCACAATACCAGCACATGGAAGCTGGAGCTGAAGCGTCGGGACGCCGATGTGTCGGTCAACAGCGTCAGTGTGGACGGCAATGTCAACACCACTCCGGCGGGATACGCCTATCAGTTCCCGACCTCTGAGACCACCGTGACCATCAACATGCTCACCAACGGCAGCAACATCCGTGCCTTTGGTCTGGTCCCGACCCCGCTGCTGGTGCCCACCGTGAACCTGACTCAGAAGCACACCCTGTCCTCCACCCTGGCTGAGGGCGAGACTGAGCAGGTATACTTTGTGGTCCGGGACGACAACTTCTACTATCCCGGCGACAGCAAGTACACCGGCGACGACGTGACGCCCTATGCCAAGCGGCAGTACAGCATCGACCTGTTCCGCACCACCCATGAGACCACTGTGGGTAAGATCCTGGTGACGGTTCCCGTTAAGGACAAGGACGGCAACGCCACCACCATTACCTACGAGGCCATTGCCAGAGAGGACAATCCCACCGTCTACGAGGTGGCTATGCCCAGCATCGACGCGTCTCCGGCTGCGCCGCGCATCGACAAGATCGAGATCTACCCGGACAACCCGTACACCAAGATCGAGTACAATGACACTAAGAACTTTGGAACCACGGTGGATACTGTTACCGGTATGATGACCATCGGTACCAGCAACCCCATTGCCCCCGTTTATGACCAGCCTGTGATCGAGACCTTCACTGTCATCTCCTCCTCCGGCGTCCGCCAGCAGTCCTACTCGGTGCGGATTTACAAGGAGGAGCTGGACAACGGGGTCGGCGGCAGCATGCGGGTGAAGGATAACGCCATGAGCACCAATTACGTGGCGGGACAGCCGAATCAGAGTATCCCCTCCGGAGTCTATGTCATGGACAACACCGGCACGGTCCAGGTCAAGTATGATACCAACAGAGAGCTGTACTATCACACGGTGAATACTGCCGAGCCTGTGGATGTGATCCTGACGCCGTACAGCGCCATGAGCATTGTGAGCCTGTATAACAGCACTGGCGCCCATATCGACACCAAGACCGGCGGCGGCGTGTTCGCCAGTCTGGCGGTGAACGCGCTGGGCGAGACAGTGTATCCCTTCACCGTCCTCTCCGCCGCGGGCGTTCAGGCCCTGTCCGTGGAGCTGAAGGGCAAGCGCGACCAGCTGGATACCACCGCGGCGGAAAAACTGGCCCGTGGCGATTACAGCGGCCTCACCAGTGCCCAGAAGACCGCGGTGAAGAAGATCATTGAGGAGCACTCCGAGACTCATACCCTGGTGATCAACTACTACGATAAGCAGTCCACCCAGGTCAGCAAGATCACCTTTACCAATCCGGCCAACGTGACGCCGAAGTTCAGCACCACGGCGCAGCTGGTAGAGATCCCCGCCGCCGTGCCCGGCCAGCAGTCCAAGCAGATCTACCTGGCCCGGGTGCCTGACAGCGCGCTCTTTGCCAGCATCCAGATCACCGGCGCCAACAGCGACCAGACCATCCAGTACTCCAATGGCGCCCCCACCCAGGGCAGCGCCAGCGCCGTGATCGCGGTGGACAGCAGCAAGGGCATCATGCCCATGCCCATCACCGTGATCTCCGCCGACGGAAGCGCCAACGATACCTACGAGCTCTACATGATCCGCACCAAGGCCAATGTGGAGAGCGTGACCATCAACGGCCAGACAGTGACCGCCACTGGCAGCGCCTACGTCTACACAGTGCCCGACGGCGCCAGCACAGTTCGGGTGGGCGTAAAGGCCAACAATGAGTATGCCCAGGTGAGCATCAACAACGGCAAGATGGCATACCTGGAGAACGAGCGGGATGTGAAGGTCAGCGCCACCAAGGATACCATGGTGACTGCCAGGATCTACACCTATCCGTACAGCGCCTCCGGCGATAACTACACCACGGTGAATATCCGGTTGGTGAAGGATAGCGCCATCCAGAAGCCTGTTGAAGTCAATCTGTACGACACTCCCATATTTACTTCGGGTACCGGACAGAAGCTGACCCAGGATGGGTACGGCACCTATGTCTGTGTGGACACGAAGAATACCTCTGTCACCGGGCAGTTCAGCAACACCATTACCTACGCGCTGGAGGCCGTTCTCCCGCAGGGTTCCACAGACAGTGTGCTGTGGTACGACACGGACAACAATAATGTCGTGGACAACGGGACCACCATGATCTGGAAGCCGTCTTCCGGCGTTACCAACAAGACCTTCCGTATCCGGGTATTCAACGCCACATCCAGCAGCGACTACTATGTACGCCTGCTTGCCGTCAACGCCAACGCCAACCTCGGCAGCGTGGTCCTGGATAAGAATACCCAGTACCAGCAGACGGCCACCGTTGTCGCCTCGGACAAACTGGAGGCCGACGTGGATAGCAGCTACTCGCCCAACCGGGTGACTATTACCAGCTCCGATCCGTACGCCACTATCGCCTCCAAGGTCAAGACCGCCGACAACGATACCAGCCTGAAGAAAGGCATAGGCCGACTGGATCTGGATATCGCCCAGGGCAAGGGCGCCGTCAGCGTACCCTTCTCCATTACCTCGCCTGACGGCAGCAAGGTCCAGAGCTACACCCTGACCCTGACGCCCAAGTCCAGCAAGCCGCAGCTGAGCGGTGTGACGGTCAACGGTAAGAGCGTCAGCGCACCCAACGGCGTATACAGCTACGAGGGCAGCGTGAGCAGCACCGGTAAGCTGGTCATTACCGCCGTGGGCAAGGCCACTGTGGAGCTGTGGGACGAGAACAACACCGCTGTCATAAACTCCGCTGTGAGCAAGCTCACCATGGACCTGACGCTGGATCCCGGCAAGGTGAACCGCTTTAATATTAGGGTCATCCCGGAGAACGGCAAGGCTGAGCTTGCCAAGACCTATCCGCTGATGATCCGGCAGAGCGACTTTGCCGTCGGCCTGGGCAGCCTCCAGGTGGTCACCGCCGAAAAGGCATCCGACCTGCCCAACGTCCCGAATAAGAGCAGCGGCGTACCCGGTGTGACCGGCGCCAAGAACCTGGTGCTCTCGCCCACCTATACCCCCGACGGTATCGTCTATGAGATGACCATGGGCCGCCTGGATCAGTTCGCGGAGATCCTGGTCTCCACCGTCAGAGACGACGTGGATACCTTCATCGTCCTGGGCAACAACGAGGACGTGATGGGCAGCGGCAGCTTCAATGGCCGCTACACCATGCTCGACTCCGCCGGCAACCAGGTCGTTGCGTACCAGGTCGCGAGCAACAATAATTTCATCATCGACTTTGACCTGTGGACGTCGTCCAACGAGGCGCATCAGTATACCGATAACGGTTACTATACCTTCAAGGAGATCTATGTTCCCATCCTGGTCACGACCAAGTATAAAACAGCGGATGGAAGCATCTCCAGCAACGCCTACACCGAGGAGTACACCCTGAAGCTGCGGCGGATCAACGACGACAACAGCCTCAAGAGCATTTACATTGAGACCGTTGACGCAAGCAGCACCACCACCGTGGCCGCCGATTACGACAACGACTACGCTCAGCCCAATAAGCTTACGGATTGGGTCAAGCCGGACGACAAGGATAAGACCCTGGATACCTATACCCTGACCGTTCCCGGCAACCAGCTCACCGCGGATATCACCATCACAGCCACCGATCCCGTCGCGATGGTTACCACCGGCGTGGGCGTAAAGGCCAAGGATCCCGCCGTGGGTGACCCGCACCAGGTCAAGCTCCAGCTCGACCTGACCACCGGCAAGGAGATCTATGAGGTGGAAATCAAGGTCCGGGCGGAGGAAGACGCCCCCGGCGTGTACAAGACCTCCGTGCTGCGTATCGTGGTCCAGAGCAGCAACGCCGAGCTGGAGGACGTGTTCACCGTCCATCCGTACCTGGACGACAAGAGCACTCCCGCCCTGGAGATCACCAACCATGGTGAGAAGATGGACGCCGACGCCCTGACCGCTCTGGGCGATACCGCCAACTCCGTGGATATCAGCACGGTCTTCGACGGCGGCTACGACATCTGGCTGTCCCACAACAAGACCGCCGTGTCCAAGGTGGACCTGACCGCCAAGGCGGCAAAGGAAGCCTCTAATGTCACGATCTTGCCCTGCGATCCGAAGAAGATCACTACCGTTACTGACCTGAACGTTCTCTTCGCCGGCAAGACCGGCACCGCCGGCGAGGCCACCGAGCAGACGCTGGGCCTGACCGAGGGCGCCACCTTCGCCGTCCGGGTCGAATCCTCCGACAAAGCAGTGACCAAGTATTTCCTGGTGAATGTCCATGTGGTGGATCTGGAGCTGCGTAAGGTCCAGGTGACTGCGGGCGCCACCGTTACCGAGGCGCTGGTCCTGGATGCCCAGGACAACGTGGTCATGCCGCCGGTCAAGCCTGCCAGCCAGATCAAGCAAGACGGCGAGGGCGTCTACTACTACGTCGTGGTTCCCGCCAACCAGCAGACCGTGAGGCTGAAGCTGGAGGTCCATGACCAGGCCCAGGCCGTGCTGGATTGGGGCGTGTACGATCCCGAAAACGGCATGGAAGCGCCTACGCCCAATCCCATTACCTCCGGGCCTATGATCCAGGTCAACACCCTGACCTTCCCGACCAGCCAGGATACTCTGGACATCCAGATGAAGGTGGGCCGGCTGGATATGGACCCGATCCGGGTGAAGGACCACTACCTGCGCATCTTCCGGGAGAACGACGACGTCAAGGCCACCGTTATCGTCTGGTACAAGAACGAGAAGGGCGAGCTGGTGAGCAGCACCGGTACGCTGGACGCCAAGAATAAGCAGTACAATGTCTACGTACCCGGCAGTGTCACCATTGCGGACATTGAGGTCATCGGCCCGCACCCGCTGAGCACGGTCCAACTCACGCCGGGCATGAGCAAGCCCGAGCTCCACAAGCACACCGTTGAAGATGTGGAGCTGCCCAACTGGAAGAATTACTTTGGTCTGAACGTGGTAGCTATGGACGGCAAGACCAAGGGTGAGTACACTGTGGTCATCCACCGCAGCGATGTGGATCTGGAGATCTATGTGGACGATCCCAATGTGAATCTGGCCAGCAACTGGAAGATGATGCCGGTGAACGGTGTCAACACCAAGGTCTACCAGGCCATGGCCGCCAACGACCTGCCGCCGGTTGGCGACGGTCCGGCCATCGCCGACGTCCAGATCAAGGCCAGCATTCCCACCACCAAGATCAGCGCCGGTATCCCGGTCTCCAGCGTTCCCGCGCCCAACTCCAGCTCTACCAACGACTGGACGCAGGTGGACCTGGATCTGCGGAAGAGCTGGCCCGAGGGCAAGGTCATCGGCTTTACCAACGCTGCCACTGCCGCCAAGGACGGCTATGAGTACACCGATATCGGCGTCAAGGTCGTGGGCCTGCACGGCAGCGAGAGTTCTATCCTGCGTATCTATCAGCCCAACGACAACACCAAGCTGAGCTTCACCGTGGAGTACACCACGGACCTCTATGAAAAGGGCAGCGCCCAGGTGTACGAGTACACCAACAGCAAGAACGAGGTCTGCTACGAGCTGGCTATTCCCAACACCGCGGTAAGCGCCATCGTCACCGGAAACACCCAGCATCCGCTGGCTGAGGTCCTGGGTGCGCTGGCTCCCAGCGCCACCATTGCTACCGATCCTCACGACGTGGGCAGTAGCGAGGTGAACATAGACTTCACCAAGATCACCACCCAGAGCGACGCCTATGGCGAGTATGTGGACCTGGTGTACCATGTCAACTCCACCGACGCCACCAAGAGCGACACTTACAACGTGCGGGTCTACCTGGTGGACGTGAAGCTGAAGAATGTCAGCGTGGATACTGTGGAAGTGCCTGTGGTGCCGCCCGACGTGGCCGAGACCGTCATGGCCAACGGCACCGTCTGGCAGCGGAGATACGAGCAGACCGTGGGTAGCCAGGGCGTCCTGGAGACCCTCACGCTGGTCATGTCCGCCAAGCCCAACAACGGCGGCGCCACTGTGAGAGTCAAGAAGGCGACGGAAGCCTGGACTTCCACGAACCTGGGCGCCAGCTCCTGGACCGTCAACAACTACAAGATGGACGGCGATGCCGAGACCTTCGACATGCAGGTGGAGCACGTCTTTACCCTGCCTCACGCCAAGCAAGATGTGACCTACATCGACAACTCCATCCTCGCTGTGCTTCGCAGCAGTGTGGATACCGACCTGGAGAAGGTGGAGCTGTATTACACCGACTACAAGGGCGATAAGCGGGTCCTGCCCGCCCTGCGGGAGGACACCAAGAACAATAACTTCATCCTCTACGTGCCCAGAGACGTTGAGGTGGGCGACCTGGTGTTCACTACACGCACCGCCGGCTCCCTGATCTCCGCCAGCACCAGCTCCACCGCTGCGCCCAACTACAAGTACAGTACCGATACCATCAAGGATGTGGACCTTACCAGCGTCAGTGAGGATCCCGGCGTCAGCGATGCATATGCCAGCGTGTCCTCCACCAACCTGCAGAGCAGCCGTCTGTTCAACGTGGACATCGTCCGCGTGGACCTGAACCTGAAGACGGTGAACGTGGTGGGCCACAATGTCCCCGCTACCGTTCACAGCTACAACATCAACGACGCCAAGAACAACAAGATCGACAAGGATGACGAGGGGCATCCCGTCTACACCGGCTTTGTTCCCAACGAGGACGACACCAACAAGACCAATGTGGACGCCTACGTGAAGCTCCAGGGCAACGCCACCGACTATAACTGGACAGAAAAGGTCCAGACGTCCACCGGCGTGACCTCTACCGACAAGACCGGCAGCCTGACGCCCGTGATCCTGGCCGGCGTGACCGGCACCACCCTGACCGGCTACACCGACATGGACGGCAGCGAGCCTGTCGACTGGTTCGATCCCTCTTGGAACGATAAGACCCTGCCCAACTATGAGAGCCTGAAGACCGACTACTGGAAGACCGCCATGGGCAGCCAGGAGAAGGTGACAATGGACATCGCGCTGCAGGCGAAGCTGGTGGGCCTGACCGTGGACGCCGCGGGCAACGATCTCACCACCGACGCGGCCAAGGACATTGCCGAGCAGTTCACCAGGAACTATCACCTGAACGTCATCAAGACCAACGGCGATGTGACCCTGAAGAACAACTCCCTCGTTCTGGACTACAACGAGGCTAAGGTGAAGATCCCCACCACGATGAATGATATCGAGTTCCATACTACTCCGATCACCTTCGTCGACGGTGGTGGTAAGCCCACTAATTCCATCACCTTCTACGTGCCTGAGAGTACCCAGGACGCCACTGTCCATGTGACCGCCAACAGCGCGGCGGCCATGGTGGATGTGCGCCTGGAGGATCCCAGCCTGGATTACAGCACGGTGGACTTCAGCAAGCTCACCGATAAGGTGGACGCCACCTTCAGCTTCAAGGATCCGACCACCGGCAAGCTCAAGGACTCCATCACGGTGGTCATCGCCATCAAGTCCAGCGCCGACATCATGGCCAAGTACACCCTGACCATTGAGCGGATCATCAAGACCCTGGACGTGGTGAAGGTGGGTGCGACCCAGGATGTGACAGCCTACAAGACGGCCAACTCCGGGGCCAGCAACGCGGACATCGCCAACAACAAAGCCGGCATGGACCCGGCGCCGCTCCATGACTATGTGGCTGTGGAGTACTGGAACATGCTGGCGCCCACCAATCCCATCCAGGTGGATGAGACGCATAAGGATGAGCAGAACGTCTACAAGGTCTATGTGGGCATCGTCGACGACAAGAACACGGACAACTCTGTCTATGCCAAGCCGCTCTACCCGCAGTCCTATGTGGAAGTGACCAAGCTCCTGGTCCCCGCTACCAAGCTTAATTGGCCGGATGACCTGAAGGGCGTGGGCGGCGACAGCTGGGCCAAGGTCACCATCGATGGTCAGCAGTGTGCCGAGGCGGACGATGATGTGAAGTTCAACACCGAGTATGTCCACCTGGTGCCTTGGAACGACAACGCCGAGCTATCCAAGGTGACGGCCACCGTCCGGGTCAAGGGTTGGTCGGGCGACCAGGGCGACGTATACACCCTGTCCGGCATCCCGCAGTATGACAAGGATGGCAAGCTGGAGAAGTACGTGGTCTACGTTCCCACCATCGGGAAGAACATTCCCACGCGGGTGGAGAGCGTCACCGCCGTGACCGACGAGGACGACGGCAGGTACGCCAAGGTCCGGGTGCTTGGTCCCACGGAGATGCCTGCTTCCAATGATGGCTACGCCGTCCACACCTATACCTACACCAGCGACACCCAGCTCAAGTTCATAGATGTGACCAACACCGGCGATCCCCTCAACGACAGCGTGACCATGCTGGCCCAGGTCCTGGCGAGCAAGAACTATTACGCCGGACCCGCCAAGCCGTGGCCCATCGAGCTCAGACCCGTGGACATGAGTCTGGACAAGGTCCAGGTGTCCTCCAACGGTCTGGTCCAGGCCCTGCAGACCGATGAAAACGACGGCAATGACGGCGATCCGTACCCGGTTGACGACCAGCTGCGCTACCGGGCGAGCATCCAGCCCTTCAGGCTGCTGGACGCCCAGAACCAGTCTCTGGAAAAGGTCCTGGTCGCCCTCCATCGCAGCGATCCCAGCCTGAAGGTGGAGTTCGGCTATATTCCCATCCCCGCCAACGCCGCCGACCTCCCGAAATACGAGGGTAAGTACGGTAACTACCTGTCCAGCGACGCGGATGTACTTTGGAGCCCGGTCTATGACCAGAATAGCCCCCTGACCAACTGGGACAGCACCAACTATATCTCTGACGGTGTGGACCTCTACGACGGAGTGGAGGCCAGCACCATGGTGAAGATCCGTGTGGGCTACTGGCTGGACCTGGACGACGGTACGGGTACGAACACCACAGTTCCCACCAGAGTGTCCTATGTGGATTACAGCGTCAACGCCCAGCGTATGAATGATGACGCCCGGAAACTGGGCCTGGATCTGGGTCTCACCAAGGATGAGCCCACTGACGAGGCTTGGCGCCGCTATGCCATCGACAGGCTGGAGAACCCCCAGGTGGACGCTTCCGATCCGGCGTTCATAAAGTACACCTACTACTATCCCATTATCACCAAGGATACCAAGGGCAATAAGAACCCGTACTATGACCACGACGCGGTCAAGAACGGCTCGAAGAATGTTGCCTGGCTGGATATGGAGCAGTTGGGCGACGGAAAGCTGACCGACCTGTGGTACGAGGTGTATGACGTTCAGTATAACGGCGCGGAGGTCCCGCGCACCTTTACGATCAATGGCATGCCTGTCGGTACTCGTATGCCGCCTGACATCAAGCAGGGCTTTGACATTAAGCCTGAGGACTTCCTGAACGAGGAGAATAAGAACAACACCAATCCCTACATTGCCGAGCTTGACAGACCCTTCGAGATCGAGCTTACCGAGGTGGAAGACATTAGTGTCGGTCCGACCCGCAACATCTATACCCTGGTGCGGGTGACGGCGGTCTCCGAGGCCGGTATGACCAGCCAGTACGACATCAAGATCTACGAGGCCGGCTCCACCGCCAGCCTGGACGTGTTCTCCATCCCCTCCGATCCCGAGGCCACCCGTATCGGAGGCCGGCTGTGGAGCAAGAGCGGCTGGGACAACACGCCGCCGCTGCAGCAGGGCGATGACCTGTACCGCTATTCCTTCGTGGTCCCGAAGAGGGAAGTGGAGTACAACGAGAAGGACGAGGCCTTTATCCCCGTGGACCTGCTGGTGGATAAGAACGTGGCCGGTCTGCGGGCGGATACCATCGTTCTGGAGGGCACCACAAAGACTTACACGCCCGGAGACTACCTGAAGAGCGACAAGACATGGGATACCGTCAAGAACCTGAGCGGCGTCACCCTGTCCGGCGGCGGTAAGAGCTATGTGGGCGAGACCCTGGACGAAAAGGGCAAGCCCGAGATGATGTCCATTTCCCTGAACCAGAACAATGTGGGGTATCTGTACTTCCGGCTGATCTCCGAGGACGGCACCAGCATGGACTGGTACTGTGTCCGCATCACCGTCCAGAGCGCCGCCGGCGACCTGGAGAAGATCGAGGTGGTGGAGACCGGCACAGGCAAGACCAAGAGCTGGACCGCCGAGATCGCCCTTGATGAAAAGGGCGGTGAGATGAGCATTTCGGCCTATGACATGGGCACCAGTACGCCCACCGAGCTGAATAAACACCTGTACGATATCCTTAAAGACCAGCCGAGAGCCGACAAGGAAGAAGCCATCATGGGCCAGCTGGTGCCTGACCGGAAGGATCTGAGCGAACCGCCCCAGGTGACCATCTACCGGGCCTTTGTCACCAAGGAGGCCGCGGACAAGGCGGCTGCCAACGACACCGAGAATCCTGTGGAAGTGCGTATCACGCCCAAGCGGCCCGAGCTTACCAAGCTTACCTATCTGGGCTGCGCCAGCACCGAGGCCGACGGACCTACCGTCGTTGACGCCGGCGCGGAGCATATCCAGCTGGCGCTGAGCGACGGCGGAAAGGACTATGTGCTGATGGCCCTGCCGAACCTGGCCAATAAGACGAACCCGACCTATGTGGCCGGCGACGTCTGGCTGAAGGGTTGGCCGGTAGAGTATCTCTACTTCAAGGCCGAGACCGAGGGCGTCGTGCAGTACTATGTCCTTGAGCTTCGGATCGTGGACACCGCCGACAACCGGGCCCTGGACTTCATCGAGTGGGAGCCTGAGGCCGGTGATACTGAGGATCCCGAGAGCTACGGCGTGTGGGTGTATCCCACCGATAACGGGGACTACACCAAGAACAAGCCCAACGTGACGGTGCAGTACCGCAAGGATGACTTTAACGAGTACATCTACGCCACCGACTACCTGGGCAACGGACTGAGCACCAACGGTACGTTTGGCAAGGATCGTTTCTACACGATCAACGGGATCGACTTTACCATCAAGAAGAACAACGCGACAGGGAAGTACGAATTTAAGGATCTTGGTGGTGCAGATGTGACCAATAAAGTGACCGGCTCTACCCCAGGTAGTGGTCTGCTGTTGTTGGATTCCACTGGCTGCCCGCTACGTATCCCCGGCAACATCGAAGGACCCAAGTTCCAGAAGTATGCCGACGGCACCGCGGTGCTGGACGCCAAGGGCCGCTACCTGCCCGTGGAACTGATCGCCAACCTGGACGACACCGCCACCGAGTATGACATCTACGCCAAGACCGAATTCCCGTACTCCGGCGTGGCCATCGAGTCGGCCAACACCGATGGCACCAACCCCGGCAGCAGCAGCTTCCAGGTGGGTGTGACCAAGCGGCACGCCAAGTACGACGCCAGCTCCGGCGGCAACCCCGAGTACTTTATCAACGTGGTCAACAGCGCCGACATCGGCAAGACCGATATGGATGAGTCCTACTTCGGCCCGCTGCAGTACCACCTGGTGATCGAGGCCGTCAAGAGTGACCGTGCCCTCAACCAGGTCCAGCACCTGGGCTCCACCGACGCCAACGGCAACACCGTGATGGGCGACAGGAGAGGCGGTCTGGTGCCCAAGACCAAGATCTACGCAGTGCCCGAGGGAGCGGACCTCATCGAGGTGAGCGTGCCCTACGGCATGACCGGGGTGGATCTGGCCCTGGTGCCCAACAATACCCGCGCCTATGTGAGCATGAAGGGCGAGGACCTTGACGGCCAGTGGAAGAACGTGCAGCTGTACGAGAACACTGCCGATATGCTCAATGGGAACACGCCGCTGACCTATGTCCGGGGAACCGGCTATATCACCCTGCCCTTCGACAGGGATACTGATGAGGTCATGTATCACGTGTACGTCGGCACCAAGCCCACCGATACCGCCCCCCACATGTACTACCTCAAGCTCAAGCGGAAGGACAATGACCTGCGGCTGCAGACCCTGAGCTACAACAAGCGGCCGGTCCAGAAGACCTCCCTTGTGGCCAACCTGACAGTGGACAGCCTCGGACGGCTGATCATCGACTCCAAGGCCGGCATCCCCGGCGTTACCCTGAAGGGCAACACCATCATGGTGGGCAATAAGAACCCGGGCAGCAGCGTGGTCTACCCTGTGGGCTACGAGTACAAGGTGGTCCAGGAGAACGGCCGCACCTATATCTACGACGGACGGGACACCCAGGCCGCGAAGAACCACTTCTGGAGCGAGCTTACTACCGACCTGAGCGCGGTGCCGGTGTGGAGCATCGACATCCCGTTGAACGACTCCAACTGGTATGGCGCCCTCCGGGCCATGGCCAACTCCAAGACCGCTCTGGTGGACGTCCACGAGCTGGTGAGTAAGTTTGCCGGCGAGGACAGCCATGTCGGCGGAACCAGCAATGATAAGGGTGTGGAGGTGTATAACACCATCCCAATGGATGGCGACAGCATGGTCGTGCCCATCTTCATCGGCTCCTCCGACGAGTATAATTACACCGACGGCACCGTTGGCATCAGCGGCCTGTCCGATGAGACCCAGCTGGCCCTGCTGCTTATCAACCGCCGGAAGAAGATCTCCGATCTGGACGTGGTCATCAAGGTCAACCACCAGTATGGCCATCCCGAGTCTGAGGTGGAGGCCAGCGTGAGGAAGAACTCCAACCCCGACGGTGAGGAGGACATCCAGTGGAAGCCTTGGGAGAGCAACAACACGACGACGCTTACCGTTTCCGGCAGAGAGGCCGTCATCTACAGTGACGCCCTGACGGCCTACGTGAAGGTCACGGCCAATTCCAAAGCCAGTAAGATCACGGTCTATGACTTCGACGGGACCGTGCTGGCGGAGGACGAGGTCCAGCAGGCCCAGGTCCAGCACAAGATGCAGACCGACCCGGAGGACGACGTGCTCTATATCGTGGTGTCCACCGACGACGGCAATCAGTGTACCTACAAGCTCTATCTGATCCGCAACTCGGGCAACACCGACCTGGAATTTGCCCGCACCACCAGCAACCAGGATAGTACCGGCGCGCCCATCGGCACCCTGCCCTACGCCGAGGGCCAGTATCAGGGTGAAGACCTGTATATCATCCAGCTGCCCAAGGGGACGGCCCAGATGCGGCCCTGGTTCAAGGCGGTGGACAAGAACGCCGTGCTCCAGGTGAAGAAGACGGATAAGGACTGGAACGATGGTGTTGACGCCAACGGTAAGTACAACACCTTCTATAAGCAGACCTACCTCATTGGCGACCCCAATAACGCCAACGATAAAGCCGGCTTTGTCCTGGTGAACAACGTCAACGAGACCTATTACATGATCAAGGTGACGGCACCCAACGGCAACTACAAGGAGTACAGGGTCATTATCCGCAACGAGCCCTCTGACGCCAGCTTGCTGCTGGCCGAGGTCGGCTACCTGAATAAGGATAAGGAGCAGCTGAAGGCCACCACCATCACCGGCCAGCTCAGCCGGTCCGCCAGTATCACCATTCCCAGCAACAACCAGTCCTCCGAAAGCTCCTATGTCTCGGATAACTACATGGTCATTCCCGTGCGCCTCGTGGCTACGGCCAGCGACGCCATCGTGGAGTTACGGGACGTCAACGGCAACGGCTACCTGAACTACAAGTACAATGCCAACGACAAGAAGTACGAGATAGATCGGACCAGCGGCGATCCCGAGCGGGTAAAGGAGGACGTGATCCTCAGCAGTAAGGTGAAGGGCAATTCCAATACCCTCAACGCTGAGATCGTCATCGACAAGAAGCACCATACCACCCTGCACTTCGAGATCGTAGTCAGGGCAAACCACGGTGTGGAGGGAGCCAATTTCCAGGTCTACCAGCTGGAGATCAACTGCAACCGCGGCAACTTCGACGACCTGAAGGTGGAGATCGACGGCTTCCCGATGACCATGGCCAGCGACGGACGCTTCCACTATGTCACCGAGTACACCGGCTCCATCGAGCATGTGGATCCCGAGGTGATCCTGTTCTACATGAGCGACGGCACCACCGAGGGCGAGCAGGCCGGTATCCTTTATCCCATCAACCGCTACGACGCCAACTTCAAGGATATCCTCAAGGCCCACTCCAAGCAGCTCTTCCGCGAGATCATCCGGGATGTGGGACGCCACGAGGAGAAGATCGGCGCCTACTACACCGACCTGGATAAGCGCCTGACCAACAGCACCACCATGAACATCACTGTGGGCGCGAAGCCTTATGACCGGAGCACGGTGGACCAGTACGGCACCCGCTATGATGCCACCAACCTCAAGTCCATCTATGTCAACGGCGACCCGGATCAGGGCATCAATAAGACCGTCAATACCAAGGTGCCTCTCACCGGCGCCGAGACCGTTGTGCCCATCACGGTGGACATCGACGGCAGCGACACCCTGACCTTCTATGCCGTGGTGCGCAAGGCCGCTCTGGATCAGTACCTGGACTACATCAAGGTGGAGCAAAAGTCCCTGACCCTGGCCCGGGATCCCGACGAGCCGGAGCATCTGGTGGCCCGGACCACCGTCTATAACAGCACCCGAAACGCTCTGGTGGACATCGGCTCCACCGACCCCACCGCCAACATCGAGCTGATCCGCCCGGCGGGCTATAAGAAGTACGATGAGAACGGCAACGCCACCGGGGAGACCGCGGCGGATAAGGATACCTGGAGCGCTTTCGGCCAGCTGTTGGTCAATGTGGAGAACCTGAACGACGGCGACAACGAGTTCCATGTCCTTGTGACCCCCAGCAATCCCAGTGTGCCCCCCAACGAGTACAAGCTGATCATCCACTATATCAATGTGGACCTGTACCTGGATCCCACCGATTATAACGACAGCCAAAGAGACGGTCTGGTGGTCTACAAGGGCCAATCCCCCGAGGACCGGATCTGGGACAACACCACCGACGTGTCCATGACTCCCAACTATAAACGCTACATTCTGGACTACAGCTTTGACGTGCAGAACGACCCGAACCAGAGCATTGCTCTGAGGGCTGAGGCCTACATGGCTGAGGACGAACTGCGGCAGAGCCGGGAGCAGTACCACATCGACGAGTTGAAGGCCGAAAAGTACACGGAGATCTACGACAAGGAATACGCTATTTGGGAAGCCCACAACCCGTTTGCCACGCCGGAGCAGCTGAAGAAATGGACCATCGATGCCATTGACAAAAACCTGACGTATCAGGCACAGATCAGCGGCTATCCCACGGAACATCCTATTCCCGGCGATAGTGTTACCACCAGGCTGGATATTGCCATGGAGGACGAGCGCATCGTAGTCTGGAGCGGCAACGCCGACGACCCGCAGGCCGTGCAAGACGCCATCGACGACTATAAGGCCACCGCGGCTGCGGATCCGGTGATGATCGGCGGAGAAAAGGCCAGCGTCAGCGGAAAGCCTGTGCTCTTCCGGACGGAGAAGAACACGGCGGTCAATCCCACTGGCGCCACGGCGGTCATCGAGGACATTGTCTTCGACACCAATACCGGCAGCAGCGACTTCATTCGCATCCCCGTCAACCTGACGGTCATTGAGACCAGGTTTACCCGCACCTATGAGCTGACCTATCACAAGCTCTCCGACGATGCCACCGCCGACTGGGGCGTGGTGGGTCTGGAGCCCAACCTGACGGAAGGCAACAAGAAGACCTATGAGGTCAACTATGCCACCGATAAGCTGGAGATCTTTGCCGAGGCGCATCACAGGCACCTCAACGCCACCACCTCCATCGTCCTGTGGCAGGTGATAGGGACCAACAGGGTCCACCTGGGGACCAACGAGAAGGGCGTCTATGATCTGTACCACGACGTTACCCTGAACGTGGGCATGAACGTCTTCGAGTTCCAGGTCACTGCCGAGACCGGCAAGACCGAGACCTATACCATCATCATCAACCGGGCGGTCGCTTCGCTGGGGCTTGAGTGGGTGCGCGTCGACGGCAACAACGCCACCGACAATGGCGACAAGACCTACTCCATCTATGTCCCCGCCGATACTACCCAGCCCATCCTGCACACCGTCACCGCCGCCCCCATAGACACCAAGGAGGGCATCGTCTACATCAGCGCCAGTGTCCCCAAGCCTCAGACAGATCGGATCCAGAACTATCCGTGGCTGTCCGGCGGCATCGCCGATCCCGGTTACTACGCTCCCAATGGGACCGGCGCTGTCGAGCAAAAGAACAAGGGTGTTATCGGCGAGTTGACCAATGTGGAGACCAACGCCTCCGTGGGCGACGCCTATACCATTACCGAGACCCTGGCCAACGGTACGTCGGTCCAGACCACGATCGTCCCCGTGACGCTCCGGGTGAAGGTGCTCCACACCTCCGAAGTGACTATGAAGGGCATGCAGATCGACAATACGGTCATTAAGGAGCCTCCCGCGTCCCAGAAGACCGGACCTTGGACCCGGACCAAGCTGGAGTACATCAGCACCGGTGAGAACACCTATACCCTGAAGACCACGGTGGAGACCTGGGACGAGTATACCCTGAACATCATCCCCACTGACCGCGAGGCCCTGCATGTGTACGTGGATACCTCCGACTTCGGTCTGTTTGAGGACGTCAACTGGAACAACACCTACCGCGAGGCCGACTGGAGCAACAGCGAGTGGACGGACGATGGGAAGAACCAGGGGGCCTATGTGGTGGGCGTGCCCAGGGGCGCCACCAAGGCTATGATCCGCACTGTGACCACCGGCGTGGCCGCTGGCTACACCACCGACGAGCAGTTGATCGCGTATGAGGGCTATAGCCCGCAGAACAACGACACCAATGTGCCCAAACGGTTCACCATCATGGCTGCCAAGGTGCTGGATAAGAAGGGCGGGATCAACCCGACCACCGGTGAAAAGTACACCAGCGTGGAGATCTCGGTGGGCGGCGTTTCAGTAAAAAAAAAATGGGGGTG
>ERZ779633.15-NODE-15-length-103234-cov-8.189767_pt1 | contig 103234 bp, 91 predicted proteins | sample MGYA00514195_ERZ779633 | MGnify/ENA primary metagenome ERZ779633 (study PRJEB29562, sample SAMEA4376707) | mouse gut metagenome | isolation source: Cecum | study: EMG produced TPA metagenomics assembly of the A DSS colitis mouse model was used to assess the...
ACCTGGCCGACTCCCTGGGCCGGACCTGGCAGTGCGGCACCATCCAGCTGGACAGTCAGCTCCCCGAGCGGTTCGAGCTGGAGTACACCGGGGAGGACGGGCAGAAGCACCGCCCCGTCATGATCCACCGGGTGGTGCTGGGCAGTATCGAGCGGTTCATCGGCGTCATCACCGAGCACTTTGCCGGAGCCTTCCCGGCGTGGCTGGCCCCGGTGCAGGTGAAGGTGCTCACCATCACGGACCGGGCGGACGGTTATGCCGGGGAAATTTGCGCCGAGCTGGACAAGGCGGGCTTCCGCTGCGAGAAGGACCTGCGCAATGAGAAGATCGGCAAGAAGATCCGGGAGACCACCCTGGAGAAGGTGCCCTATATGCTGGTGGTGGGAGACCGGGATATCGAGAACAAGACGGTCTCGGTGCGCCACCGCTCCGGCGAGGACCTGGGGGCCATGAGCCTGGGCGATTTTGCCGCCAGGCTGAAGGCGGAAGTGGACAGCATGGAGATCAAATAAGAGAAAAGACCGAAACCGCCGGGAGAGGACTCTCGGCGGTTTTTCTTTGAAAAACCGGGTAAAATGAGAAGACCAGGGAGGGAGGTCTTCCATGAAAAACAAAAAGGCTATGTATGCCCTGAGCTACGGCCTGTTTGTCCTGACCGCCAGGGAGGGGGAGAGGGATAACGGCTGTATCATCAACACTGCCATGCAGGTGACAGACGAGCCAAACCGTATTGTTGTCGCGGTGAACAAGGTCCACCGCACCCACGAGATGGTGCTGGCTGCGGGGGAGTTTACCCTCTCCATCCTGGCGGAGGACGCACCCTTCTCTATCTACCAGCGCTTTGGGTTTCAGTCGGGCCGGGAGGTAGATAAGTTTGCCGGGTTTAAAAGCGTGGAGCGGGGAGAAAACGGCATCCTCCGCCTGACGGAAGGGATAAACGCCTGGCTTGCCTGCCGCGTGGTCTCCACCATGGATCTGGACAGCCATACCCTCTTTTTGGCCGATGTGGTGGACGGGGACGTGACCTCTGCCGTTCCCAGCGTCACCTATGCTTATTACCAGTCCCACGTCAAGCCCAAGCCCCAGGTGGCCCCGGCTCCGGCGGGGAAGAAGCGGTGGGTGTGCAAGGTGTGCGGGTATATCTACGAAGGGGACGTCCTTCCCGTCGATTTCATCTGTCCCATCTGCAAGCACCCGGCCAGTGATTTTGAAGAGCTGAGCTAAGGAAAAGCGCCGGCACATTCCTGTGCCGGCGCTGCTTTGTTGTAGGATCATTTTTTCTCTTCCGTCTCTTCCTTCTCGGGAAGGACGACTACCTTTATTTCCAGTACCCGGCGGTGATCCACCCGGGTGACGGTCACGTCCAGACCGTCTGCGACAAAATTGTCTCCCTCCTCGGGGACCCTGCCGATCTGCTCCATGACCCAGCCCGAGACCGTGTTGGCCTCGCACTCGCCGGTGAGGGCGAAAAGGTCGTAGAGGTCGGCGAGGGCGGCATGGCAAGCGATGATATAGCTGCCGTCGGGCTGCTTTTTGAACTCCTCGATGACTTCGTCATGCTCATCCCAGATTTCGCCTACCAGCTCCTCCACAATGTCCTCCAGGGTACAAAGCCCCTCTGTGCCGCCGTACTCATCCACGACCACCACCATATGGGCCTTTTTCCGCTGAAGGATGCGCATCAGGTCGGAAATTTTGGTGTTGCCCGTGGTGTAAAGAATGGGGGCCACCAAGGCCATGGGGTCGGTCTGGCCGTGGTAGCGGGCGGCGTGGAAGTCCTTTTCGTGGATGACGCCGATGATGTCATCCATATCCTCATGGTAGACCGGCAGACGGGAGTAGCCGCTTTCGGCAAAGGCCTGGGCCACGGCCTCCATGGAATCGGTGTCCTCCACCGCCACGATGTCCACCCGGGGGGTCAAGATCTCCTGTACCTCCATGTCGCCGAACTCGATGGCCGAGCGGATCAGCTCGCTCTCGTGACGGTCCAGTCCACCCTCGCTCTCAGCCTGATCCACCATAGTGACCAGCTCTTCTTCCGTGATGCCCTCGTCGGCCTTGGCGCGGAAAATGCGGGAGAGCAGCTTTTTCCACTGGGCAAAGAGGAAAGCCAGGGGAGTGCACAGGAGCATGAGCAGGCGCATGATGGGGGTGGCGAACGTGGCAAAGGATTCGCTGCGCTCCTTGGCCATGGATTTGGGGGAGACCTCGCCGAAGATGAGAATGACCACCGTCAGCACCAGGGTGGACACCGCCGGGCCATAGTCGCCCAGCAGCTTCATAAACAGGGCGGTGGAGATGGTGGTGGCGGCGATGTTCACCACATTGTTGCCGATGAGAATGGTGGTGAGAAGCCGGTCATAGTCCTCGGCCAGGGCCAGGGTCCTGGCCGCCCGGAGGTCGCCGCCTTCGGCCTTGGCCTTCATCCGCACCCGGTTCAGGGAGGTAAAGGCAGTCTCGGTAGCCGAGAAGAAGCCGGAACAGACAACAAGGAGCAGGATGGAAACGATCATGGTCATACTGGATGGGTCCATAAGGACATATCACACTCCGTTTATATGTAGGATGGAGGACTATACTACGAAGTAAAAATGCTTGCTTGCAAGGGCATTTTTGCGAGTAGGTCAATGGCCGCGTCCGCGCGTAGCGCGGAAATGGCGCAGCCTCGTAGACTTGTGAAACAAGGCTACGGAGCGGCCATTATACCATAGAGGGAGAAAAAAATCAAGGGGGAGTGCCGGCGGACAACCCATGCAAATTGAACCGGCAACGTCAGGCAGGGGGCCTTTTCTGGGAATTTTCTCTTGCATGCGGGGGAAAAGGGGAGTATAATAGCCGCAAATCAAGCTCCAAGGAGGAGTTATCATGCAGGAGTTTCCCATTACCCGCGCTGCTGTTCTCAAGCCCAAGCCCGACTCTAAGACTCTGAAATTCGGTAAGAATTTCACCGACCATATGTTCCTGATGAACTACACCGCCAGCAAAGGCTGGCACGATGGCCGCATCGTCCCCTACGGCCCTCTCTCCCTGGAACCCTGCGCCATGGTGTTCCACTATGCCCAGGAAGTCTTCGAGGGTATGAAGGCATACCGTACCCCCGACGGCGGGGTGCAGCTTTTCCGCCCCTATGAGAACGCCCGCCGGTTCCAAAACTCCTGCGAGCGGCTGTGTATTCCCACCATCGACGAGGAGGTTTTCGTGGAGGCGGTGAAACAGCTTGTGAAGGTGGAGGCGGACTGGGTGCCCAACGAGCCGGGCACCAGCCTCTATATTCGTCCCTTTGTCATCGCCACCGATCCCTCTCTGGGGGTCCACGCCTCCCACACCTATCTCTTTGCCGTCATTCTCTGTCCCGTGGGAGCCTACTACGCCGAGGGCATCAACCCGGTGCGCATCTATGTGGAGGATGAGGATGTCCGGGCCGTCCGGGGCGGCACCGGCTTCACCAAGTGCGGCGGCAACTACGCCGCCTCTATCCGGGCCGGCGAGCGGGCCGAGGAGAAGGGCTACGCCCAGGTCCTCTGGCTGGACGGTGTGGAGCGGAAGTATATCGAGGAAGTCGGCTCCATGAACGTCATGTTCCAGATCGACGGGACCGTCATCACCCCCAAGCTCACCGGCTCGGTGCTCCCCGGTGTGACGAGGAAGAGCTGCGTGGACCTCATCAAGAGCTGGGGCATCCCGGTGGAGGAGCGGTTGCTCTCCGCCCAGGAGCTTTTTGACGCCGCCCAGGCGGGCAAGCTGGATGAAGCCTGGGGCACCGGCACCGCCGCCGTGGTCTCTCCCATCGGTGAGATGACCTGGGAGGACAAGAGCGTGGAGGTCTGCGGCGGCAAGATCGGAAAGCTGACCCAGAAGCTCTACGACACCCTCACCGGCATCCAGTGGGGCAGGCTCCCCGACGAGCACGGCTGGACGGTGAAGGTCTGCTGAGCGCCGATACAAGTTCACAAAAGAGGAAGCGGCCCCGGCGGGATTTCCGCCGGGGCCGTTTTTTGCCCTTGCTCCCACCGTCATTTCCTGATATGATAAGAAAAAGCGACAAAAAGGGGAGACAGCGATATGAGCTATGCCGACCAGGTCTTTGCGCAAAACTGCCGGGATATTTTGGCCAAGGGGGTCTGGGACACAGACCGCCCGGTGCGGCCCAAATGGGAGGATGGCACGAGCGCCCACACCATTAAGCTCTTCGGGGTGGTGAACCGCTACGATCTGCGGGAAGAGTTTCCCATCCTCACTCTCCGGCGGCAGTATTTCAAGTCCGCCCTGGACGAGCTTTTCTGGATCTGGCAGAAGAAGTCTAACAACGTCCACCAGCTCTCCAGCCATGTGTGGGACGCCTGGGCCGACGAGAGCGGCTCCATCGGCAAAGCCTATGGCTATCAGCTGGGGGTGGAGTACGATTTTCCTGAGGGACGGATGGATCAGGTGGACTGGGTACTGTGGCAGCTCAAACACAATCCCGCCTCCCGGCGTATTGTCACCAATCTCTTTAATCACCATGACTTAAAGGAGATGGGACTTCAGCCCTGTGCCTATTCCATGACCTTCAACGTCAGCGGCAACACCCTGAACGGTATTCTGAACCAGCGCAGCCAGGATATGCTCACTGCCAACGGCTGGAACGTGATGCAGTACGCCGCCCTGCTGATGATGTTTGCCCAGGTCTCCGGGTTGGAGGCGGGGGAACTGGTGCATGTCATCGCCGATGCCCACATCTATGACCGCCACGTTCCCGCCGTGGAGGAGCTGCTGAAGCGGGAGCCGTATCCCGCGCCCAGAGTGGCACTGGACGGTTCTGTCACCGACTTCTACGCCTTTACCAAAAGCTCCTTCACCCTGGAGGGCTACCAGTACCACGAGCTGGAGGGGAAGATCGAGGTGGCGGTATAGAGAAGCCCGACTGTCCAGCCCGCCTCAGAATGCGACAGCAACACCACTGTGGATAAAATTATGTAAACTAAGGAGGGAGCACTATGAACGCCATCGTGGCGGTGGACCAAAACTGGGCCATCGGCAAGGACGGGGACCAGCTGTGCTACATCTCCGCCGACCTGAAGCGGTTCAAGGCTCTTACCACCGGCCATCCGGTGATCCTGGGCCGGAAGACCCTGACCACTTTTCCCGGCGGACGCCCCCTGCCGGGGCGGCGGAACCTCATCCTCTCCCGTGACCCGGCCTTCACAGTGGAGGGAGCGGAGGTCTATCACGACCTGGACGCTCTGCTCGCCGCTGCCCCCGCCGACAGCTTCGTCATCGGGGGGGGGAGCGTGTACCGGGAGCTGCTGCCATACTGTGAGACTGTTTACGTGACTAAAATTATGTCAACCTTCTCTGCCGATACCTTCTTTCCAGACCTGGACGCAGACCCGGAGTGGGAGGTGGCCCGGACGGAGGGACCGCTGGAGGAAAACGGATTGCAATTCCAGTATTTGACGTATCAACGGAAGTGAGAAAATGTATCTGGATGACATCAAAGCCTATGTTCCTCAGTCGGAGGCTGAGGCTGCGGACAAGGAGCAGATTCTATATTATGTAAACCAATACCCGGACACCATTCTCACGCGGGAGAACAAAGCCGCCCACATCACCGCCTCAGGCTTTGTGGTGAGTTCTGATGGGCAGTGGGTGCTGATGGCCCACCACAATATCTACAAGGTCTGGGCCTGGACCGGGGGCCACGCCGACGGGGAAGCCGATCTTCTCTCGGTGGCCCTTCGGGAGGCGGCGGAGGAGACTGGGGCGGCCCATATCCGCCCGCTCTCCGAAAGCGTTGCCTCGGTGGAAATTTTGCCTGTCTGGGGCCATGTGAAGCGGGGAGAATATGTGCCCGCGCATCTCCACCTGAACGTATCCTATCTTCTCACCGCGGACCGGGATGGGCCGCTGAAGGTCCGGGAGGGGGAGAACACCAAGGTGGCCTGGCTTCCGGCGGACAGGCTGCTGGAGCTGACCAACGAGTGGCAGATGGATGAAGTTTACATAAAACTTTTAAAGAGAGCCAGACGGCTGCTGGGGGTTTGAGGTTTGCGCGACTCTGGAACAGGATACCGAAAAAATAGTCCCCGCAGATCATTTGATCTGCGGGGACTGTATGTATTTATCAGTTGAACTTGTATATCTTCCGGGCCATGCGGTAGAGCTTCACCGACAGCTTCCGGCCCTGGTAACCTGGGATGACGCCTACGGTGGACAGGGAGCGGTATTTCAGCTTGTGGTGGAGGGCCGGGTCCACCGCCCGCAGGTGCTCCCACAGCTCGGTCTTGGCCCCCAGCTTCTCCGGGGAGCCGTCCAGGTTCAGGAAGATGGAGGAGATGGTCATCATCATTGCCAGGTAATTGGTCATGTACCGTCCCAGCTTGGGATGGGCGGAGCGGACAGCCTTCAGGTCATGGGCGCCGATCATCAGCTTAGTCACCCGGACCTGCTGATCCACCCGGCCTACCATGACCGATTCGTTGACGCTCTGGTCGGCGCGGCCAATGAAGTAGCGGTACAGGTCCACGTCCATGTAGTAGATGCTCTTGACAAAGGGCAGAGGTTGGTAGACAAAGATGTTGTCCACGTAGAAGGTGTGCTTGGGCAGCTCCAGTCCGCAGTCCCGGAGGAGCTGGGTGCGGTAGATGACCGAGTGCATCAGCAGATACTGGGAGGGACGGAAGCGGCCAATGTCGTCCCAGGTGAAGACCTTCTCCCGGGGAAAGACGTTGCGGTAGCCCATGACCTTTTGGGTGTTGTCCTCCACATGCTCATAGACATAGTTGGCAATGAGCAAGTCCAACGGCTCCGGCCACTGAGCGCATTCCCGCAGCTTGGTCATGACCCTTTGCAGAGCCTCAGCGTCCAGCCAGTCATCGGAATCCACCACCTTGTAGTATAGCCCCCGGGCGTTGCGGATGCCCTGGTTGACCCCCTCGCCGTGGCCGCCGTTGGGCTGGTGGATGGCGCGGATGATGTCGGGGTATTTTTCCTGCCACCCGTCGCATTTTTGCGGGGTATCGTCCTTGACGGAGCCGTCGTCTACCAGGATGATCTCAATATCCTCCCCGGCGGTGAGCAGGGTCTCCACACAGTGGTCCATATAGGCCGCCGAGTTGTAGCAGGGGACGGCAAAGGTCAAAATCTTATCCATTGGGGTCACTCTCCCAGCAATTTGTCCGCCAGGGTCAGGGCACGGGAGACGATGGCGTCCATGTTGTAGTATTTATATTCTGCCAGCCGCCCCAGGAGGTGGAGGGCGGGATATCTGTCCGCCTCGGCCCTATATTGGGCGTAGAGGGCGTTGTTTTCGGGGTTGATGATGGCGTAGTAGGGAATTTCTCCCGGTGCGGCAGAGTAGGGCTTGGAGAACTCCTTGACGATGGTGGTCACGCCGGGGAGTTCTTGCAGGGTCATGCGTTTGAACTCGGTGATGCGGGTGTAAGGACGGTCTACGGTGTAGTTTACCGTACCGTGGGACTGGTAGAAGTCGCCGCCCTCGCTCATGGCCACGCAGCTCTGGGGGAGAGGCTGTGCCATGGCCCTGTCGACCCAGGTCTCAAACTCAAAGTCCAGGGTGCGGTAGGGCAGAGGGCCGAAACGGAAGGAGAACAGCTCGTCGGCCTGGCCGGTGTAAATAACAGGTCCGTCAAAGACCTCACCGTCCAGAAGGACCTTGCCGTTTTCCAGTTTCAGCCGTTTCAAGGCGTCACAGCTTGTCTCTACGGTGATGCCGGGGTGAGCCAGAATTTTTTCAAAGATAGGAGTGTAGCCGTCGGTGGGCAGACCCTGGTACTTGTCCTGAAAGTAGCGGTCATCCCGGCTGAGGAAGATGGGGACCCGGGCGGTGGTGTTGGGGTCAATGTCCTCGGGCTTTTGGCCCCACTGCTTCATGGTATAGCGGACGAAAACGTGGTCATAGACATAGTCGGCCAGGGCGGCGATCTCTGGGTCGGAGTTCTGCCGCAGCTCCAGGATCGTGACCTTTTTCTCCGCACCGTAGGCGGCGATGAGCTTGTCTCCCAGCCGCTTGCCCTCTTCCGGGCCAAAGGCGGCCTCCAGGCTGGTCAGATTGAAGGGTACGGGGTACTGCATCCGCTGGGCGGGCGAACCGCCCTCGTCGGGAAGATTGGCCGCCACCCGGTGTTGGTAGCCGTTCCAGGCGGTGTATTGGCTCAGGTAGTCGAAGACCCTTTGGTCGTTGGTGTGGAAGATGTGGGGGCCATACTGGTGAATGAGGACGCCAAAGCGGTCCTTGCGGTCATAGGCATTGCCGCCGACGTGGTCCCGGCGCTCCAGAAGGAGCACCTTTTTGCCGCCCCTTCTTGCCAGCTCTCCGGCCACCACAGCGCCGGCAAAGCCCGCGCCGACGACCAGCGCGTCATAGCGTTCCGCCATGTCCGTCACATCCTTTCAAATCTGCGGGTAAGTGCTTTCATTATAGTCGTTTTGAGGAAAGATTACAAGAGGAGACCGGGTTTCTTAAGATTTTACCTCTGGCGGAACAGCACGCTGGAGCCAGTGGAAAAAGTGTAATAGCTCACTACCCTGAAAGGGACGTCCCCGGACCGCAACAGTCCGGGGACGTCTTTGTATGTTTACGCTGTTTTGAAGCGGGACGGTAGCAGGGCGGGCTTTAACAGAAGCAGTCCCGGTAATGCTGGATGGCCTCCAGGATGACCTTTACCGCATCGGCGCGGCCATGGATATCCTTGGCCACCGCATCCTTTCCCTCCAGAGCCTTGTAGACCGAGAAAAAGTGGCTCATCTCCTCAAAGATGTGCTCGGGCAGGTCGTGGATGTCCTGATAGGGGTTGTAGGAGGGATCGGCAAAGGGGATGGCAATGATCTTCTCGTCTCGCCGTCCGCCGTCCACCATGTCGATGTAGCCGATGGGATAACACCGTACCAGGGTCATGGGGTCCAGGGTCTGCGCGCACAGCACCAGCACGTCCAGGGGATCGCCGTCATCGCCGTAGGTCCGGGGGATGAAGCCGTAGTTGGCGGGGTAGCGGGTGGAGGTGTAAAGGATGCGGTCCAGAATGATGTAGCCGGTGGATTTGTCTAACTCATATTTATTCTTGCTGCCCTTGGGGATCTCGATGACCGAAATGAAGTCCTCAGGGGAGATGCGCTTGGGGTCCATGGCATGCCAGATATTGCTCATGGGAGGGCCTCCTCTACTAAAAATGTGTCGGGTCAAAAGAATAATAGCTGCAAGGCGGCCATTATTTCTCTCGGACTGATACGCCACCGCTTTACAGCTGTGATATAGTTGATTATATCTGCTTCGGAAAAGAAAAACAAGGAAAACAGAAGAAAAGAGGAGGACATGGTAAAAATTTCTGGCAGCAAAGACGGGAGACGGGGAAAATAGAAAGGCGCCTGTCGCATTTGCGACAGGCGCCCTCCCCCAAAGGGGAAATTTACTTCATGCCGTTCTCGTAGGACTCGATCATCTTCTTGAACGTGTGACCCGTACGACCTTTGAGATTAGAAAGGTACTTGTCGCAGCTCTCCCCGGTGAAAATCTTGATTTGGAGCCGCATTGTGCCGTCCCCCTGGGGTGTGACAAGTATCTTGTCAATATACTTGTCCACGAAGTCCTTGTTGATGATACCCTGGGCGGCGTCCCGCTTGGCCTCCCGCAGCACCCGGCGAATGGTGTCTATGTGCTTTTTGAACTCGGCCTTGGAAAGCTGCTGTTGTTCCAGCTCATATATCTGCCGCTCGGCCTCGTTGATTTCCTCGTCACATTCTTTGTTCATCGCCAGGAAGTCCTTGTCGGATAGCTGGCCCATAGCGTTGAAGCCCAAGAGCTTGCTTTTCTTCTTCCGGGCAAGGTCGGCCTGCTCTTGCAACGTGGCGATTTGCTGGGCCGTCTTGCCCTCGTCCTCCAAAGACCGATACATAGAAATATATTCCTCAATCAACGCCTCGGCGTCGGCTTCTGTCTCATTGAACACTTCAAACAGGAGCGGCTTTAGCTCGTCCTCATAGATGGCAAAGGAGGCGCAGCTATCGGCCCCATTTTTGATTTTCCCCGAACAGACCCATTTGCTGTTCTTCTTGCCGTCCTTGTCCACACTGTCCCGGCGGTAGTAGGCCGTTCCGCAGTCGGCGCAAAAGAGCTTGCCCGTCAGGAGGTTGGCGTGGTTGCATATCCCTTGCCGGCCCTTCACGTCCTCGCTCCGCTTCTGCAAGACCTTGTTGGCGGCCTCCCATAGTTCCTCGTCCACGATGGCGGGGACAATCTCGCCTGTCTCGTCCTTGAACATCACCCATTCCTCCGGGGGTAGGAACTTCTGCTTTTTGGTAAACAGGTCTATGACCTTGACCTTGTTCCCCACATAGTAGCCCTTATACTTGGGGTTGCTTATCATCCCCGACATGGTGGTATGGGCTATCTTCTTGCCGTTGTGGTTACGGTAGCCCTTTTCCCAAAACAGCGTTTCGATCTGCTTCATGCTGTATTCCCCAGTGGCGTATAGCTCGAACAACTCCCGCACCATGGGGGCCTCGTCCTCGTCGATCACCAGGCGTCCGCCGTCTTTGACATAGCCAAAAATGCGGCTGTTGCCCAGCACCACGCCTTTCTTCACCGCCTGGGCGTGACCGAACTTGACACGGCTGGACAGCTTGCGAAGCTCGTCCTGGGCGATACCGGACATAATGGTAAGGCGCAGCTCGCTATCCTCGTCCAAAGTGTTGATACCGTCATTCTGGAACAGAATACCCACCCCGGCGTTGAGCAGCTCACGGGTATAACTGATGGAATCCACTGTGTTACGGGCGAAACGGGAGATTTCCTTTGTGACAACGAAATCAAACTTTCCCGCCTTGCCGTCCTCCACCATCCGCATGAAGTCCTCCCGTTTTTTTGCGGTGGCCCCGGAAATGCCCTCGTCAATGTAGCCCTCCACAAACTCCCAGGCGGTGTTTTTACGGATAAAATCCTCATAATAGGCAACCTGGTTTTTCAGAGAGTTAAGCTGCTCTTCCTTTTCCGTGGACACACGGGTGTAATAAGTCACCCGCATAGGGAGGTCAAAAATGCTCCTGGTTTTTAACTGTTGTCTGGCGGTATGTATATCCATCTGTCAGCCCCCCAAAGTTCGTTGTATCATCATCACTAATATTATACCATACTTTGACGAAAATGCAAGAGAAAAAGACGCCCGAAACCTTGAAATTTCAGGCGTCTTTCCTCGTTAGTCTTTGTCGATGAGGCGGCGCATTTTCCGCCATTCGTCCTCTGTGATGATGTGCCGTTCCCGAAGATAGTCGTTGAAGTAGTGGAGCCAGGTCTGACGGACAACGCCCGCCGGGAACAGTGGGCCGGAAGTCTGCAAAGGCGTTACCTCCTTTGCAATAGCTTTTCCAGCTTTTGGGGTTTTATGCCGCATGGTGTACCTCCGTATAGAAGTACGCCGCAAACCTTTGGTTCGGGCCGATATAGTTGTGTAGCAGGTGGGTGAACACCTGGATTTTGTGAAAAATGCTTATAGCGGAGCGGCCTCCGGGCCGTAATTATACAGAGGTCAGAGGTAGGCGGCTGGAGCCGCCAGCTTTATGTATTTGAAGGGCTATGCCCTTTACCGTTTACCTCTCATCCCGGCAAGGATGGGCCATGTAGTCGGTGGTCTCGAACTCCTGAAATTCGCCGGGGGCTGTGTAGTGTACGACCTTGTTGATCCTGCGGAGCAGAGCGGCAAAAGTCGCCGGGGAATCCCATTGTATATCGGTGTACTGCTTGGATAGGCAGATGTTAGAAATGATGTAGACCTTAGTATAGCAGGCCACACGGTTGCTATACCGGGCCGGGAGGGTCAGGGGATAGCCGTCCAGGTAGTTGAGCAAGTCCCTGATCTTAAAGTTGCTGCCGTACTCGTCCAGAAGCAACACGTCCTCCCCGGCATAGCTGTCAAAGGGATGGGCGTAATCCGTCACCCGATAGACTCCGGAATAGCTGTACTGTTCCATGACGGAGCGGGTCTTGCCCGCCCCGGTTGGCCCCCAGATATAGGCTACTTCCAGCTTACGAAATGTATCTTGGTACTGCTGCTCTCTCACGGCCTGTCTCGCCCGCTCTACCCGGTCAAGCGTCAGCATATAATCCGGGTTAGCCTCCATGATTTCATAGTTACTCATGCCGTCCTTTATCATCTGGTAGAGCAGGGCAAGGTCAGTCCGTTCCCCCTGCCGTTCTACGGGCAGCTCGCCCCATTCCTCGAAGGTGCCGGGAATGGACGTTTCGGCCTTGTCGCTGCTGGCCCACTTCCCGGACTTTTGGACATAGGCTCGGCACTCTTCCGCCGTCCCCTCCGCCCGGTCAATGTGGGCCGTAGGAAACCGCCTCTTGATGGTGGAAAACCGGGTGGGGTGTTCCAGGGCGAACAAGACATGGGTGTGGTCTGTCTCTCCTTTTTCGTCTGCCATGCACCAGTAGAGCAGGGAAGGGAAAAGGGCTAATTGGTCTTTGATCTTATTATGGTCTATGGCTTTTTCTCCCGGATTATTGAGGGTCAAAAGCCACTTACGCCCTTGCGGGTCTTTGTTCGGCATTTTCTATACCTCCTTTGTCTGCGGACAAACGCATTTTGCGACTTGCGACTGATGTTGCTAAAGGGTAATACTTGCCCTTTAGCAACCCCGGCTTGCGGCTTCGCCGCCGCCGGGGGGCCGGGCTTACGCCCGGCCCGGTGGGGTGGTGGGTTAGCGGGTGACACCCGCTAAAATAGCTCGGTGCAGCTTGTCCAGGTCGTTGACCTTGGGAACGGCAACAGGAGTAAAACCGGCCCCATTTACGGTCATATACCCGGTGCCTCTGGCTCGGTCTGGCTCCATTTGATCTTTGAACTCGGAGAAAAACATATCCCGGCTCTCTTTCGAGAGGTTAGACAGGCCAATAACCAGGTTGAAATTCTCCCGGAAGCCTTGGAAATAGGCGGCGTCCATTCTCTGCTGGCCCAGAAGGACGTGATAGCGGAAGCTGCGTCCGAGCCGCAAAAGCTGCCCCAGCTTCTTCCTCTGGGCCTCCATTTGCTTCTTCTCGTCCAGACCGTCCAGGTATGCGCTCCACTCGTCGAACACAAGCACCCGCATATCCCGGCTCTCGTCCTCGCCCCGCTGACGGGCCAGAAAACCGTTATAGAACTCGTCGAATACGGCGGTCACGTCTATGGCGGCGTAGCGGTCACAGCCTTTAAGAAAGTCAAAGTCCCCGCCGCCTTTTCCATCGCATACGGTCAGCTTGGCCTTGCCATACTTCACCAGCTTGCCGCACAGCAGCTTCATGGCATAGGTTTTCCCGCTGCCGGTGGTACCGAAGCAGCACCCCATAGGTGCTGCCTCGGTATCCCAGTCGATGGGGATTTTTAGCCCCGTGCGGAGGTAATCTTCCCTCCATAAAATACCGGGAATGATGGTCATACTTAAAAATCGGCGTCGGAGGCGTCGGTCTCGGTATGCAAAGTGCTGGCCCGATCCTCGGCCTCTTTCTGCTTAAAGTAGGTATCGGAGGCCATAACCACATAGATGTAGATGTAGGCGTCGTCATTCTTGACCTCGGCGATCTGAATGACCGGCACAAGCTGACCACAATAGTTGTAGTTGATCTCGGTCAGCTTGGAGGGATTGTCCCGATCCAGAACAGTCCCAACCTGGGTCTGAATGACCCGGCGGGCCTGCTTCACATCAATATTAGTCGTGCAGGCCAGCTTGCGGGCCTTATATTTGAGGCCCCAGACTTTACCCCATTGTAGAATACACTCCGGGCCATCTGCCGCCATATCAGTATGATTGTCGATGGGGGCGAGGCCCAAGCTGGAGGCGATCTCCGCCACGGCGGGGCGAATAGTCTCCAAAATCTTGAAATAGTCCTGGGATGTAGGCTCCGGCATGGCCTTGGTGGGGGCGGGAGGATGAGTGATGGAGGTTTTATAGGCTATATAACCGATACCACCAGCAATCAAAGCCATGACAGAAAAGAATAGCGGGTGATTATCAATGTAGCTAATCAGGAATTTACCCGCATGGCTCAGGATGATCTCAGCGGCGGGGATTACGATCCACAGGAGCAGAAGCACCACCACCAGGCCGATCACAGCATACTTGGCCCACTTGTCCCAATTCTTATTGTTCTTCATATCGCAATACCGTCCTTTCACGGTTAATGATGTTTGCGTATAAGAGTGGAGGCCCCCGGCCCGGTGTCGAACCGGGGGCCGATAGTGGTTTATTACTTGCCGGGGGCGGGGCTGGGAGCAGGCACGGCGGACAGACTGATGATGTTGCCCTGGCCGTCGTACTCGACCAGGTACTCACCGGGGACGGTCATGGCCTCGAAGTTGAACAGGCCAGGGTCAGCGGTCTTGACAATGGCGGCCTCGCCAGTCACCCCCCTCTGGGGGCCGGTGTAGTGAAGCTCCCAGAAATCATAAGGGTTACCGTTTTTCTTGGATGTACCCTTGCGGTGGTTCTTGCCGATGATGTGAACTTTCATTTTTAACTTACTCCTTTCGTTTTGGACGACAAAAGCCGCCCACCTGGTTGTTGGTGAAGCGGCTTAAACAGCTTGCGCACTCCACCCTTCCACCCCTGCTGGGGTAGGTGCCATCAAAGCCTGTTGAGGCGGTGATGGCGGCGTTTGAGTGCGCAAAGCATATCTTAATTTTGCGTAGCTGGGGACTGTTTTCGCCCCTCCTTTCTGATACTCTTATTTTACCATAAGCATTTTCAAATGTCAAGTATTTCATTTTATGAAAATGATAAAACGAACTTAACTCAATAAAGCGGCTGGCGATATAATACCGCCAGCCACTTTTTCATGTTCTTTGTCTCGCTTCGCTCATTCCTTTTTCAGCTCAAAGCTGTAATCCCCGATGTCGATATAAAGGGTATCGCCCACGATCCCGTAGGGGGCCTCCATATCTGTGCTGATAAAACCGCCCACCGTAGCCGTCAGGGTCAGGCTGTTTTCTCCCGTGACCTCATAGGTAAAGGTATCGCCGCCCAAGCTAAAGCCAAGGCCGGACAGCTTCAAGGTGCCGTCAGCGGTGAATTTCAGCCCCACGCCGTCCTTGTTTGTCCATGTCCCCACCAAAAGGCTGGCGGGGTCAGGGGTGGGGGTCGGCTCGGCGGTTGCCGCTTCCGCAGGAGCGGGGGAAGCCGCCTTTTCGCCACAGGCAGACAGAGAAAACGCCAACGCCAGGGCCAGCAGAAGGGCCAAAAGTTTACTGTTCTTCATGGGTATTTTCCTTCGTTTTCTTTTTGCCGACAACCGCCAAAAATACCAAGCCGGCAATGAAGGCAAGTAAAATCGTCGAAACCGTAAGCCCAACTGCGTCATTGACTCCGAATGAAGGGTTGTTGATCTCGGCCTTACCGTAAACGGAGTCCGTTATTTCCTCCAAAGTGTACTCCATCGGCTTTTGCAGCTCTCCGTCCACAAGATAACCATACTTGATATCCCCGGCGGCTGGGTCATATTGTCCGACGATGGCGGAGTAAGTGACTCCACCCGGCAGCGGAGAATCGGCACGCCTACTATATTCTACTGGTCTAATATCAGCATATTGCGGAGGCACCAATTCGATAATGTCACTGACTTCCTCCGTTTTAATGCCCGCCCAGATCCCCAATTTTCCTTTCTCCGGTTCTTCTTGACTTGCAGGAGTTCCCACGACCGCTATGGAAACAGTTCCATCGTAGCTAACCGTCTCTGCGTAAAATGTGCCGTAATTTGTGCAGGGAATGTCCTTAACTCCTGTCTTAAGTCCCCATTTTACCTCGCCATCTGACCCCTTGGAGTAGACAACGCTTCCAAAAATTGCACGCATTTTATCTGACCCAAATACTTTTACTTTTTCATACATTGGCGTTATGCTTCTTGTTCCCCCTGAATCATAAACGCCCCACAGACCTTCCTGGTTTTGGACCGCGCACACGACCAAACCAAATTCGTTGCTATAATCATCCCTAATGTCGGAATATTTAATTGGAACTCGTTCATATCCGCGTTCGTCTATGCACCCCCACAGGCCATTCTTCTTCACTTTCGCAATGCGTCCGCCATAAAACTCTTCCGCTTCATCATACTGTTCCGCTATGATGATATTGCCGTTGCTGTCCGCAAAGCCATATTTGACATTTCCGTGGGCGTCCACTTTGCTCACCCTCGTAAGCTCTGCGGCAAAAGCCACTGTGGGCAGCAGGGCCAAGACCAGCAGCAGGGCCAGGGCAAATGTTAAAATTCTTTTTCTCATGTAAAATTCCTCCTTGCAAATTGCTAAACCGGGCAGCCGCCAAAGTTTAACAGAATTATAGCACTTCTCCCATCCTATGGCAAGAAAGAAATTAACCTACATTTAATTTTTACAAAATAGAAGATAGTAAACATAAACCTAATAATCAGTTACCCTTTCCTTGGGGTGATTTACATGGATGACTATGGCTATAAAAATTTATTGCTTTCCGTTGGCTTGAAAATCAGTTACTACCGAAAACTCCGTGGCTATACACAAGAGGAGCTTGCGGAGCGGGCCGGGGTATCAACCACTTTTCTTGGAATGGTTGAAGCACCAAATCTATATAAAGCCCCATCCTTAAAGACTCTCTATGCGATTGCCAACGCTTTAGAAATCCCGATCTATAAGCTACTACAAACCGAATAGTGCTTTTGTTGTTCAGAGGGTGGCATAGTGTAAGCCCTTGGGCCGGGTGGCCCGCCACGATGGGGCGGCTGGGTGCTTGCTGATGGGTGAGCATAAGGCGGGGGCAGCGGTTTGGTACGCTTCTCGCAATTCTCCCGAATTGCTGACGCTCTCACGCCCTGCGGGGCGTAGGATAAGAAAAAGGAGGCCGGGGGTATTCCCCTGGCCTCCTTCCTTCATATATTGATATCAAATCTATTCAAACTCAATTTCTTCTTGGTTCATATTGTAAATTTCAACCTTTTGCTGAATATCAAGTTCTGTTACAATCCAACCACGCAATGTACATGCTGTAATAAAATCTTGAATCCTATTTACTCCCTTAACTTCTCGCAGGGTTATAACAATGCCAAAATTCAACTGTTCGCTAGTATCAAGATCCAATCTGCTTTTAGATGTTATTTTTATTCCCCAAAGTCTCTCATCATACGAATCAATGGGTCTATTCTTTTTCAATATTTTTGATATGAATTTTGTGTTCTCCCATTTCCTAAAATCTCTTCGCGATTGGCGTTCATCAACATGTGCGCCTACTTCATCCTGAGTATTGTCATTAATGTCATCAATCGTCCCATCTCGTTTAACCCGTCCAAACTGTAAAGACAGTTCACGACTAGTGTAATCAACGCCTTGGGAACGACGGCATTTGGGGAAATAGCATAAAACTGCGCGAGCAATATATGGGTATTTATCGTTGTCATCTCTCGGCACTGGTATAGCGTAGTTGGTGGTCTTAAAGGATTCAGCTGTTCCATAGACAACAAATTTTATTTCCCGACTTTCAGAAGTCAACAAGTCATTGATACTGATAGGTACAACGCCATATCCAAGAATATCCTTATTCTTATATGTTGATTGCTTGTATTCCCAGCCTGCCGCAGCATCAACTATTAGCGCTTTAGCAATTTCACGAGGCAAACCCATAACCTCAATGAGATAACATAGTTTTCTGCTAATCCAGGGTGCAGCAAAGGAGGTTCCATAAACATCGGCTATCCCATCGGGAGAATAGGCCGCTATTCTCTGATCAAAATCCCCACCGTAATAAGAGACGTCTGGCTTATTAAAGAATGACAAAACATTTCCCTTGCGAGAATATGAAGCTGGAGCCCCGTCTCGCCGAACAGAGTTAACGACAATTGAATTTAGTGAATCTGCTGGAGCTCCAACTGTCAACAAATTAGGATGTTCGGTACGAGTATCATTCGTTCCCGATATTACAAATATGATATTCTTTTGTGATTGTAACTCGTCAAGTGCCGCAGCATCAAACGAAATAAAATTCTTTGAAACTTCATCATCGGTACCAAGCGATAAGTTCCATACATGTATATCTGGATTTTGGCTTACAATATTTTGAATTTTTTGAACAAGTCGAGTAGTAGAAATTCTCTCTGCGCAAACGCCAAAATGTCTTACCTTAAAACGACCACATCCATCATCAAGCCAAGGATTCAAAGTCGGCCCATCAACAATGATTGAAGAAACTTCGGTGCCATGTTCCCGGCTGTCATTTTCTGCTATAGATTGCTCAATCTCTGAAAGATAATCAATATTTTCGACCCAATCCTTGAAATAAACATCTTCACAAAATAGGGTGTCAATAACTCCGATTGTTGGTTCGTTGGTTGGTGCCGGAATATACAGTCCCTCTTTGGCGTGTTTCAACTCCATTTCCTCAGGGGTTACTTTAGAAAGATCTGAGGAAATCATCGAAATTAAATAGGGAACACGGCTCTCTAAAAAATCAAATAAATCTTTAGTCACGGAAATGGTATCATTTCCGTAAAAAGCATATCGATACTTAATATCATCAACTTCCAGTTTTTCAAGCAATCTTGCAAGTGGCAGTTCTGTTTTATAGAAGGTTACCAAAAACGATTCTCTTTCTGGGATACTTGAAATTTTCGGTACCGAAAACGAATCAACAACAGAGCAATCAATAATAATATCTCTCAGCTTTGATTGTGCAAGACCATACCCGTCATACATAATTTCGTCGTTTTTTGCAGAAAAGTTTTCAGAAGTTGCTTTCCCATCCAACTGGGCATCTAAAAAACGTTGGGCAATCGTTAATTTTTTAATTGTATCTTCAATAGTTTTTGTATCCACATAATATGTGATAATGTGATTTTCTTCACCACCAGGAGCATCGGAAAATCTTGCTCCCACTATCGCATCATTTGCTTTTTTCCCTCTCGGCTTTAGTAGTTCTCGAATTCGATTGCTCTTTGCCACAATATCATTATAATTTACATCAATTAGAATGCCTTCCAGAATTTTCGGCGTTCCCTGATAAAATCTCAAAACAGTGCCAAGATCCTCAATTAGCTTGTTGATTTTATCCGAGGATGTTTCGGCTCGAGATTTTAAGTTTCTAGGGCCAGGGCGCTGAGGATTCTTTTCATTGTTAAATCGGAGCTTTACTTGTAATAAAGAATTAGCCACAATTATCCCTCAACTTTCTTGATACACTGCTTTTGGGAACCCTGGCGAGAATTTCAATTTCTCTTGTTGTGAATCCCTTTTCTGCAAGCGATTGGATATCTATGGAACGAGGATTGCCGTTCAATGTGAGATATATTTTTCTTAGATAATCATATTCATTCCCTTCATCACTAAAAGCGACAGCAGTTTTAATAATTTGTTTTAACTCTCCGGGGTAAGGAATTTCATCTATATCATTCAAAATCTTATGAAATAAGCGCATATCTTGCCGAGAATTTTCAGCCTTTTTCAAACACATGGTCAATATAGAATCTGCAATCGCAATCAAGTCCTCCCTGGAATAGCGATCAAACGAGACTGTAGCATCAAATCTGCGAGTTAATGCTTTATCTAAGCTTTGGTAAAGATTTGTTGTCGCAATAATTACAACATTTTCATTAAGACCATCTAACCCTTTAAGAAAAACAGAAGTTACTCTTCCCATTTCTCGCAAGTCATTCTTGTTAAGTCTATCTAAAACAAGGGAATCCAGTTCATCAAGCAAAACTAATACTTTGTTATAAGGCAAATGATTAATTTCATCAAAGAGTGCTGCTACATTTTTTGCTGTTTCGCCCAATCTGCTGTCTACCAGTTGTTCAAAACTGACAGATAGTATGTCTCTGTTCAAAAGTCTTGCAATCTGATATGCAGACTCCGTTTTTCCACTACCTGGGGCACCACAAAACAAGAATTTTGATAAACCGGATTTGTTCATAATTGATCGAGCAATGCCTACAATGTCTTCTTCAATAACATCAGGAAGTAGGAGCGGCTGAGTAGAATATTCAATCTTGTGCAAATATCTAAGGCTCTTGTAGCTCGCTTGAGGCACATAAAAATTAGTGCTTGCAACCAACTCCATTAGGTACTGCGCCACAGTCCCATCGCCGGTCTGGTCAAACTCCCTTGCAATTTCTGCTACCTCAGAAACGAATGCCTCATTATTCTTTTCCATATGGTACCGTACAAGGTTAATAATGCTCTGCTTTTTCAAACTAATCACCTCATCATCAATATAGCAGTAGATGGGACAAATGTCAAGCGATTTGGGACAAAAATAAAGAATTAATTACAGAAGAGCGAAGGCCAAGGGAATGCTCCCCTGGCCTCCTTGCTTTATGCACTGATGGTGGCGGTGTATGTAATCTGCTGACAATGCCCCGCCTGGGTACGGCTCTGCCGGGTGTAGCTCATAGTTCGTACGGGTGTCATGATGTTGACCATCTGGCCGCCGACGGAACCGGCCTGCTTGCTGGTCAGATCGCCGTTGTAGCCCTGCTTCAGGTTGACGCCCACCTCGTTGGCGGCCTCCATCTTGAACTTGTTGAGGGCCTCGCGGGCCTGGGGCACCACAGACTTGTTGTTGCTCATAACTGCATCTCCTCTTCTTTTCAATCTTTTTTTGAGATTCGTTCGGATCGAGAATCCGAGCATATCTTTGCCCCGGAGAAATTTTATATGCGGGAATTTTACTGACAATTTCAGGAATGAAAAAGAAGATGTTTTGCATTAAGCTGCCTTGTTCTCCGGGCAAGTTTGCGGTATACTACAATTGAATATGCGCGGCAGCGAAAACACGGCCCGGCAGGTAGTCCGGGCGCGGGCCACAGAGTGGGAAGACTCTTTATTCAAACAGAAATTTAAAAATTGTCAGGATCATAAGGAGATGGGAATATGCTCCAGGAGTGGATCAAAGCGGCCAGGGAGGATCAGCCGGTGTGGCTGCCGGATGTGCGGGAGGAGAGCGCCGGGGACCCCGATGCGGTCCATGCCGTGCTGCGGCTGGCGCTGTGTACCGGCGGGGAGATAGATTTTCCTCTGGATATCCCCTCCTGGAAGGGGAGAGAGGAGGAGCGCTTTGTCACTGAGTACGTCAACGCCTGTGTGTTCAATACGTTGTCGGCGTACAGCGGCAGAAAGATCACCATCTTTCTGCCCGCTGGGAGCGAACGGTGCAGGGCGCTGCTGGAGCGGTTGCCAGAGACCTTCCAGCTATCGCGCTCCCGCCGCTCCGGCTACGGGAAGGCCGTAAGCGTAGCCAACCGCCTGTGTCGGACCTTTGGCGCGGAGGAGTTCCGCTTTGCCCTGGAGGATATGGAGGATTACATACCCGCCCCCGCCCTGCCGCAAAAGGCGAAGGGCGGGCTGGGAGAGCGGCTGAGAGAGGCTGTGAAGCGTTCGGAGAAGGGGCTTTTCTGTGGCGTGGACATTGGCGGAACGGATATCAAGCTGGTCCTGGCCCAGGATGGGAAATTGATCGATGTGCGGGAGCTGGATTGGAACCCAGCCGCCAGCCCCACGGCAGAGGGCATCATCACCCCCATCGCGGACATGATCTCCGCAGCCGTTGCGGCCAACGTGCCGGGGGGGAAGCTGGACGGCCTGGGGATCAGCTTCCCCGACGTTGTCATCCGTGACCGGGTGGTGGGGGGAGAGACCCCCAAGACCCGGGGGATGCGGGACAACGGGGAACTGGATTACGAGAGGGAATTTTCCAAGCTGACCGGTCTGGCCGACGCCCTCGCCCCCCTGTGCCGGCCGGAGGCCCCTATCCGTATCACCAACGACGGACATATCGCCGCCCTCACCGCGGCGGCGGAGCTGGCCGCCGGAGGCAGGGGGTCGGAGGTGTCCGGCGGAGTTATCGCCCACTCTCTAGGCACCGACCTTGGGACCGGATGGCTGAACGCCGACGGCTCCATCCCGGAGATCCCCTTGGAGCTATACGACTTCCTGCTGGACCTGGGCAGCTGGCCCTCCCGGGAGCTGGAGGCACGGGACCTGCGTTGTGTGCGAAACGAGAATTCCGGTCTGCCCGGCGCCCGGCGGTATCTGGGCCAGGCCGCGGCCTTCCGGCTGGCCCAGAAAATAAAACCGTCTTTGCTGGACGGCTTTACCGTTCAGGAAGGGGAGACGCTGGCCCTCAGCGAGCAGCCCGACCTGCGCAAGCCCTGCCTGGAGCATCTGATGCAGAAAGCCCAGGACGGGGACGAGGCGGCCAGGGATATTTTCCGGCAGATCGGCGGCCATTTGGGCCAGGTGAACCGGGAGCTGGACTTTCTGCTCCATCCGGGCAGCCATGTGCGCTTCCTGTTTGGCCGCTTTGTGAAAAAAACGGCGTGCTTTGCCCTGCTGCGGGAGGGCTGCGCCGTCACCGCACCGGAGCTGCGGCTGGAGGCGGCGGACGATACCCTGGCCGAGACGGCCCTGATGGCCGCTCTGGCCCGCCGGGGTAGCGCCGCCGTGGCTCAATTTGGCCAGGCGGTGGGTGCGGTCTATTTTGGTTTGATGGTGGAGGATCAATGAGATGAGACTGTACGACAGTGAAAAGTCCGGTGGGCGGTATCAGAACCCCGTTTTGATGACCGACCTCAGCGACCCCGACGTGATCCGGGTAGGGGAGGACTATTACCTGGTCTCCTCCAGCTTTACATATCTGCCCGGAGTGCCCCTGCTCCACTCCAGGGACATGCTCCATTGGCGGCAGCTTGCCTGGTGCGTGGAGCGGCTGCCCTTTGCCCGCTACGGCCAGCCCGCCCACGGCTGCGGCACCTGGGCGCCGGCCATTCGATACCACGAAGGGAAATTCTACGTCTTTGTTCCCCTGCCCGACGAGGGCATCTTTGTCACCACCGCCGCCGACCCCGTGGGGCCGTGGAGCGAGCTGAAGCCCATCTGGGAGGGGAAGGGCTGGATCGACCCCTGCCCCTTCTGGGACGACGACGGAAAGGCGTACATGGCCCACGCCTACGCCAACAGCCGCTGCGGCATCAAGCACCGCATCGACGTGTGCCCCATGGCCCCCGACGCCAGCCGGCTGCTGGGGGAGGGGACCATGGTGTATCAAAACGAGCTGCTCCACCCCACCATGGAAGGCCCGAAAATGGACAAGCGGGAGGGCTGGTATTACATATTCGTGCCCGCGGGAGGGGTGGCCACCGGGTGGCAGACCGTTCTCCGCAGCCGCCACCCTCTGGGACCCTATGAGGCAAAGAGCGTGATGAACCAGGGGCAAAGCCCGGTGAACGGACCTCACCAGGGCGCCTGGGTCACCACCCCCGACGGAAAGGACTGGTTCTATCACTTCCAGGACCGGGGGGTATACGGACGTATCCTCCACCTCCAGCCCATGTGCTGGGTGGAGGGCTGGCCCTTCATCGGCCAGGACCGCAACGGCGACGGCATCGGCGAGCCGGTGGATACCTGGCCCCTGCCCCTGCCCAGCCAGGCGGAGGGCTTTGAACTGGCGACGGACGATGACTTTAACGGCTCGACCTTGGGGCTGCAATGGCAGTGGCAGGCCAACCCCAACCGTGACTGGTATGCGGTGGGGAGCGGTCTGCGCTTATATATTCTCCCCTGTGTCCGGGGGGAGAGCCTGTTGTGGTACATGCCTAACGTATTGACCCAGATGCCCCAGCGGGAGGAATTTACCATGGAGGCGAAGCTGGAGCTGAACGCGGAGAAGGACGGGGACGAGACGGGGATCGCCGTCATGGGCCACTGCTACTCCGCCCTGGCCCTGGCAAGGAGCGGGGACGGCTGCGAGCTGCGGCTTTATCAGGGAACGGTGACAAAACAGACCCCGGAGGGGGAGGCGGAGGAGAAAACCGTCCGGGTCATTCCCTGGGCGGGAGACAGCGCCATCCTGTGCCTCCACTTCCGGGCGGGCGGAAGGGTAGGCTACGGCTATCTGACGCCGACGGGGGAGGAGCTGCTGCCGGAGGAGTTCCCGGCGGCCAAGAGCACCTGGTCAGGGGCCAAACCGGCCCTCTTTGCCCGGAATATCCGCAATGAAAAGGGCGGCTGCGGACGCTTCCGCTCCGTGCGCTTTACCAAGGAGGGGTGAGGATGGCCTACTATATCGGTATCGACCTGGGCACCTCCGCCCTGAAGCTGCTGCTGGTGGACGAGAGCGGAACGATCCACAATACCGTGACCAGGGAATATCCCCTGGAATTCCCCTGCCCCGGCTGGAGCCAGCAGGCCCCGGAGGATTGGAAGCGGGCGGTGCTGGAGGGAGTGCCCGAGCTGCTCCGGGGCTTTGACGCCGGGGCGGTAAGGGGCATCGGCTGCGGCGGACAGATGCACGGGCTGGTGATTCTGGACGAGCGGGATGAGGTCATCCGTCCCGCCATCCTGTGGAACGATGGCCGCACCGCCGGAGAGACCGAATACCTGAACACGGTGGTGGGCAAGGAGAAGCTGTCGGCATGGACGGCCAACATCGCCTTTGCCGGGTTTACCGCCCCCAAGCTGCTGTGGCTGCGGGAGCATGAGCCGGACAGCTTCGCGCGGATCGCAAAGATCATGCTGCCAAAAGATTATGTAAACTATATCCTCACCGGGGTCCACTCCACCGACTACTCCGACGCCAGCGGCACCCTGCTGCTGGACGTGAAAAACCGCCGCTGGTCGGCGGAGATGCTTTCGGTGTGCGGCGTGACGGAGAGCCAGATGCCTAAGCTCTATGAGAGCTGGGAGGCGGTGGGGACGCTGAGGCCGGAGATGGCCGCCCTGCTGGGGCTGCCGGAGAGCGTTAGGGTCTGCGCCGGGGCGGGGGACAACGCCGCCGCCGCGGTGGGGACCGGCACGGTGGGGGAGGGCCGGTGCAACATCTCCCTGGGTACCTCGGGGACGGTGTTCATCTCCTCCAGGCGCTTTCGCGGCGACCCGCAAAACGCCCTCCACGCCTTTGCCCACGCCGACGGGGGCTATCATCTCATGGGGTGTATGCTCTCGGCGGCCAGCTGCAACAAGTGGCTTATGGACGAGATATTCCAAACGGAGAACTACGCCGGGGAGCAAGGGGCCATAGCCCCGGAGAAGCTGGGGGAGGACCGGGTGTATTTCCTGCCCTACCTCATGGGGGAGAGAAGCCCCATCAACGACACCAACGCCCGGGGCGTCTTCGCCGGGATGAGCATGGACACCAGCCGCGCCGACCTGGTCCAGGCGGTGCTGGAGGGTGTGGCCTTCGCCATCCGGGACAGCGTGGAGGTGGCCAAGAGCCAGGGCATCGTCCTGGAGCGCAGCACGGTGTGCGGCGGCGGGGCCAAAAGCCCCCTGTGGAAGACCATTTTAGCCAACGTCCTGGACCTGGAGCTGGAGACCACGGCCACCGAGCAGGGACCGGGCATGGGCGGAGCCATGCTGGCTATGGTGGCCTGTGGGGAGTATCCAGACGTGGAGAGCGTCTGCGAAAAGCTGGTGACGGTCTCCGCCCGGGTATGCCCCCAGCCGGAGCTGGTGGAGAAATACCAACGCCGGTATGAGAAGTTCCGCAAGCTGTATCCGGCCCTCAAGGGCTGGTTTGCCGAAGAATAGTAAGGAGGAAATGGATATGCAGAACATCCCTGAAGTCAAGCTGGGCCTCATCGCCGTATCCCGGGACTGTTTTCCCATCGCCCTCAGCACCCAGCGCAGAAAGAACATCGCGGCGGCCTGTGAGGACCTGGACCTCTATGAGTGCCCGGCCACGGTGGAGAACGAGGCCGACGCCATGAAGGCCCTGGAGGACGTGAAAAGCCACGGCTGCAACGCCCTGGCGGTGTTCCTGGGCAACTTCGGCCCCGAGACCCCTGAGACCCTGATCGCCAAGGGCTTTGACGGCCCGGTGATGTACGTTGCCGCCGCCGAGGGGGACGGCGACCTCGTCAACGGACGGGGGGACGCCTACTGCGGCATGCTCAACTGCTCCTATAACCTGGGCCTGCGCCATCTGAGGGCGTATATCCCCTCCTACCCGGTGGGAACGGCGGAGGACTGTGCCAGAATGATCCGGGAGTTTATCCCCATTGCCAGGGCGGTCATCGGCGTGAAAAACCTGAAGATCATCACCTTCGGCCCCCGGCCTCAGGACTTTTTCGCCTGTAACGCCCCCATCAGGGGCCTCTATGAGCTGGGGGTGGAGATCGAGGAGAACTCCGAGCTGGACCTGCTGGTGAGCTACAAGGCCCACGCTGGGGACGCCCGTATCCCCGCCGTCTGCGCCGACATGGCCGCCGAGATGGGGGAGGGGAGGTATTACCCCGACCTGCTGGAGCGGATGGCGCAATTTGAGCTGACCCTGATGGACTGGGCGGAGGCGCACAGGGGGGCACGGAAGTATGTGGCCTTTGCCGATAAGTGCTGGCCCGCCTTCCCCAAGGAGTTTGGGTTTGAACCGTGTTATGTAAACTCCCGCCTGGCCTCACGGGGGATCCCCGTGGCCTGTGAGGTGGACGTTTACGGCGCACTGAGCGAGTACATCGGCGTCTGCGTCTCCCAGGACGCGGTGACGCTGCTGGACATCAACAACTCGGTGCCCGCCGCCCTCTATGAGAAGGAGATCAAGGGGGAGTTTGACTACGCCCTCACCGATACATTTATGGGCTTTCACTGCGGCAACACCCCCTCCTGCAAAATGTGCGAGCAGCGGGCGGTAAAGTATCAGCTCATTCAAAACCGCCTACTGGAGAGCGGCGGCGAGCCGGACTTTACCCGGGGCACCCTGGAGGGGGACATCGCCCCCGGCGAGATCACCTTCTACCGCCTCCAATGCGACAGCGAGGGGGTCCTGCGTTCCTACATCGCCCAGGGGGAGGTCCTCCCGGTGCCCACCGGCAGCTTCGGCGGCATCGGTATCTTCGCCATTCCCGAGATGGGCCGGTTCTACCGCCACGTGCTGTTGGAGAAGCGGTACCCCCACCACGGGGCGGTGGCCTTTGGCCACTATGGCAAGACCCTCTTTGAGGTCTTCAAGCTGCTGGGGGTGAAGGACATTGCCTATAACCGGCCTAAGGCCCTGCCCTACCCCACGGAGAACCCCTGGGGCTGAGAGGAAATTCCATACGGATAAAGAATGTCCCGCCCAAGGCCGGTCCTTGGGCGGGACGTTTCTTTTTGTGCAAAGTGCGGAGGGAGTATAGCCCCATTTTTTGCCGACGCGGGTTAGGGAGCTTTATATTTCTGGGAAGAAGTAGGGCATGATGAGGGTGATCTGCAAAAGCCCCGAGGTAAGCGGCTGAAACCGTATCTGAAGCGCAGTCTCCGCCATTTCCCGCAAGACGTCCATGAATTCCCCTTTTATAAATTCCGCATACAGACATTCCAGTTCTATAGTCGCTTCATGAGACGCATAGTTAATGGTTGCCGTCAGCTTGCCACAAAACTCCTTCGCGATTTGGTCGTAGTTCAAGATCATATCGTCAAAGAGGCTCGCGGCATACTCATTTACAACGTAGGGGATGCTGTCGAGGCGCTTTTGATAGTCCAGGGCCTTTCTTACCAGCGCTTTATTTTTTGGAGTTATCTCCAGATCCAAGTGCTCCGCTCTGGCGGTATAATCGCGCTCGAACACGGTCTTCTGTTTAGGTTCGCTCATTAAAACGACCTCCTCATGTAAATTATTACTCTATATTTGTAATTTGTCAAGTTACAAAAATAACTTTATTCGTTGTCGCACATCTTCCTTTTGATGGGTAAAATTTTCTTGGAAGTGATGACGATGGAGAAAGCATACAAGGAAGATTATAGACGGCTGGGATTGAACATTGCCTACTATCGAAAGGCTCGGAATCTTTCCCAAATCAAGTTGGCGGAAATGGTCGATATTAGCCGTACTCATATGAGCCGGATCGAGACAGCGGACTGCGCCGTTTCTCTGGATGTAGTCTTTGCGCTGTGTGAGGCACTCCAAGTGTCGCCAGCGCAGATGTTTGATTTCCGGGCCTAATAACGTATACAGAAAGAACCCCCGCAGGCCATATTGACCTGCGGGGGTTACTGTTTTTCTGCAAACCAAACATATCCCTCTGGTTAAAGCATAGGAAATTTTTGCGGATACTTTGCGTTGACAATGCATATACAATGTAATATAATAATAACAAAGGAGATGATTTGATAATGTCTACTGTCAACATGAGCCTTCGTATTGAGCCGGAGCTGAAAAAGCAGGCGGAATCTGTCCTGAGCCAGCTCGGCATGACTCTCAACGGCACGATCACCATGTTTCTCAACCAGATTGTCCGGGATCAAGCGGTTCCCCTGACGTTATCCCTCAGCTCGGAGCAGTCCCTCTGTGCCGACCTTCTGCGGGCCAAAGCAGAACGGGAGCAGGGGGAGCCGTGCAGAGATGCGGACGATGTACTGAAGGGGATGAGAACCATCGTCGAGGAGGCGAAACGCCGTGCCGTATAAGGTTTTGCTGGCGAAAAGCGTGGATGAGATGCTCCTGCGGCATACGGAGTTTATCTCTCGGGTCAGCATCCCAGCGGCAGAACAGTTTCTGGCGGAGTTTGAGGAGGTCGTTGGACAGCTTAAGACTGCCCCGGCGCAATTCCCCTGGGATACGAATCCCAACCTCCCGGAGCATACCTACCGAAAAGCACTGTTTGCCAAGTGGTACAAGGCCGTGTTTTCCATCGACGAGGATAAACAAGCGGTATTTCTGGATGCCGTTGTGGATGGGAGAAGCAGCGGGGCGTGACCCCACTTTTGCCGTAAGTCTTTCTCGGACAAAATAAAATGGGGGCGGGAAATATCCCGCCCCCATTTTGCGCCATGTGGCCAATATTCTATTGTTCCGCTGGGGCCTCGTCAGGGCGGTGGTAGATCCGGAAGAGCACCGGGATGGCCACCAGCAGAGAGGTGATGCCCACGCAGATGTTGGAGACCATCATGGTCACCCCGGTGGCCTCGGGGCCCATAGAGGTGAAGTGTTGGAGGAACCACAGCACCGGCACCCGGTAGACGAACACCCGCATGACGTTGAGCAGCAGGGTCAGCTTGGTATAGCCATAGCCCAGCAGCAGGGCCAAAGTGGCGGCGTGGAGGCCCAGGGTGATGTAGCCCAGCATTTCCCAGCGGTGGATGGAGACGATCATGTCCCGGAAGGCGGGGTCAAACTGGTTTTTGGACTGGGCGAAGACCTGGGCCAGCCAGGGCAGGGTGTTGGAGACGATGGCCAGGCCGATGACGCCGATGGTCACGTTCACCGCCACCAGACAGGCATAGAGCTTCAGCGTCCGGCGGTATTTTCCCGCCCCCCGGTTCTGGCTGATGAGGGCGGCGGCGCCGTCCTGCATGCCTGACTGCCAGCCGGTGGTCAGCCCGCCGATGTTGTTGGAGATGCCCAGAGCCCCGGCGGTGAGCTTGCCGTAGACCCCGGCCATGGAGTTCACCGTCACCTTGCCTGCCGAGAAGAGCATCTTCTCCGCCGAGACCGGGTAGGACAGGTTCAGGATGGGCAGCACCGTGCGGGATTTGAACTCGATATTTTTGGGGGAAAAGCGGAAGGCCCCCTCGTCCCTGGGCATGGTGCACAGGGCGTAGCCTGTGAGCACAAACTGTCCCGCCAGGGTGGCTACGGCGATCATGACCACTCCGCAGTCCAGCACGTAGACAAAGAGGGCGGTAAGGCCCAGCTTGGTAAGGATGACGACCAGGTTGAGAATGAGAATTTTCTGGGAGTGGCCCCGGGAGCGCTCGATGGCGATGTATACGGTATTGAAAAAGGCCACCACCAGGCTCATGATCTCAATGCGGAAGTAGCCGATGCCGGTGTCCACCAGCTCCGGCGGGGTCTTCAGAAGAAGCAGGAAGGGGCGGGCAAAGGGCACCAGCACCAGAATGACCGCTCCGCCCACCGCCACGGCCATGGCATAGAGGGTAGCCACCTGCCGCCGGACGGTGTCGTAATCCCCCCGTCCGTAAGCCTCGGAAATCTTGATGCACCCGCCGATGGCAAGGCCGTTGCCCAGGGCGGAGATCATGGTGCGAATTTGATTGAGCACCGCCACGGCGGAGACCGAATCAGAGCTGATGTGGGAGGCCATAAGGGTGTCCATGACGTTAAAGATGCTGTGCAGGGCCTGATAGAGGGCCAGGGGCAGACACACTGCCAGCAGCACCTTCCACGTTGAGCCGGTCAGGGCGTACTCCCGAAAGGATTCATCTTTTTTTGATACGAATGCTGCCATGAAGCGTACCTCTCAAGTCTTCGCGCCTGTGGGTCGCGAGGGATGGACCGGCACGGTCACAGCACCACGCCGTCCTTGAAGATGGAAATTTCCCGGAAGCCCTTTTCCTCGGCCTTGGTCTTCTTGCCCGAGGCCACCTCCAGCACCAATGCCATCAGGTCCTGGGCAGCCTCGTCCAGGGTCTTCACGCCGTCGGCCACCACCCCGGCGTTAAAGTCGATCCAGCCGGACTTATTGGTGGCCAGGGGAGTGTTGGTGGCCAGCTTCATGGTGGGGGCGGGGGCGCCGAAGGGGGTGCCCCGTCCGGTGGTGAAGAGGATCAGGTGCGCCCCCGCCGCGGTGAGGGCGGTGGCGGAGACCAGGTCGTTGCCGGGGCCGTAGAGCATATTGAGGCCCTTGGTGATGACCGGCTCGCCATAGCCGATAACGTCCATAATGGGGGCGGAGCCGCCCTTCTGGACGCAGCCGCAGGACTTGTCCTCCAGGGTGGTAATGCCGCCCTGCTTGTTGCCCGGGCTGGGGTTATCATAGACCACCTCGTTGTGGCGGATGAAGTAGGCCTTGAAGCCGTTGATCATGCTCACCGCCTTCTGGAAGACGGCCTCATTCTGGCAGCGGTCCATGAGGAAGCCCTCGGCGCCGAACATCTCGGGGACCTCGGTGAGGACGGTGGAGCCGCCCTGGGCCACCAGCAGGTCGGAGAAGCGGCCCACGGTGGGGTTGGCGGTGATGCCGCTCAGACCGTCGGAGCCGCCGCACTTCATGCCCACCACCAGCTCGCTGGCGGGGATGGTCTCCCGGTGGAACTGGGAGGCGTACTTGGCGCACTCCTTCAGCAGCTCCCGGCCCGCGGCAAGCTCATCGGGGACCTTCTGACAGGTGAGGAACTTCACCCGGTCAGGGTCAAAGTCGCCCAGCTCGGCCAGGAATTGCTCATGGGTCAGGTTCTCGCAGCCCAGGCTCAGCACCAGCACCGCTCCGGCGTTGGGGTGGCGGGTGAGGGCTGCAAGCAGCTTCCGGGTCTGGGCGTGGTCCTCCCCGGTCTGGGAGCAGCCGAAGGGATGGGTAAAGGTATAAAGCCCGTCGATGGAGCCGGAGACCAGGTCCTGGTTCTCCCGGACCATGGCCTTGGCCACGTCGTTGACGCAGCCCACGGTGGGGATGATCCAGATCTCATTGCGGATGGCGGCTCTGCCGTCCTTCCGGCGGTAGCCCTGGAACGTCCCGGCGGGGAGGGGAGCGGGGAAGACCACCTTGGGGTCGTAGCTGTACTCCATCTCCCCGGAGAGGTTGGTGGACATGTTGTGGGTATGTACCCACATGCCGGGGGTGATGGGGGCGGTGGCGTGGCCGATGGCAAAGCCATACTTGACCACGTTCTCCCCCTCCTTCACCGCTGCCAGGGCCATCTTATGGCCCTGGGGGATGTCCTCGGCGGCGGTGACGCCCTCAAAGGAGGTCCCCTTGGAGACGGCGTGAAGGGCCACGGCTACGTTGTCGTTGGGGTGGATACGGATAAAGTCAGGCATGGATGATACCTCCAATTATAAAGTGAAGCCCTGGGGACGGGAGAGGAGCAGCTCGGTGTAGCACATGAGGAAGGGGGCCAGGCCCTTGGCGTCGTTTTCCACCACAGGCTCGGAGATATAATACTCGTAGCTGCCGTCCCGGCGGCGATTATTCTCCGGGCCGAGGCCCGCCACCAGGCAGATGCCCCCCAGGTTCAGTTTACCATCGGTTTCAGTGAGATACCGGGCGCAAATGCTGCGGAAAATGCCCTCTCCCACCTGAGCGCAGCCTTTGTCCAAAATGCCGAGCCGCGCGCCCTTGAGGAAGAAGTAGGCTGCCATGGCCGAGCCGGAGGTCTCCGGGTAGTTGCCCTCCCGCCCGATCTGGTCGGGCACCTGCCAGAGCATCCCGGTCTCGCCGTCCACATAGGGCAGCAGACTGCTTGCCAGGTCCTGGGCAATGGCGGTCAACTCAGCGCGGATGTCCTCGTGCCCAGGCGCCAGATAGCCCAGGATGTCCACCAGGGCGGCGCAGAACCAGCCCAGAGAGCGCAGCCAGGGGTTCCTGGAGCAGCCGTCCTCTCCCGCCCAGAAGGCGGTCCTGGAGGCGTCGTAGCCATGGCGGTAGAGGCCGTTTTTGGGGTCGTACATCCGCTTGCGGACGGTGCGGAACTGGTTTAGGATGTCCTCATAGTTCTTGCACGATTCAAACTCAGTGGTGTACCGGGTGTAGAAGACCTGGGCCATATAAAGCCCGTCCAGCCACACCTGGTTGGGGTAGATGGCCTTGTGCCAGAAGCTGCCCTCATGGGTGCGGGGCTGGCGGAGGAGCTGGCCGTAGAGCACGTCCATGGCCTTGCGGTACTTCTCCTTGCCGCTGAGGGCGTATACGTCAAAGAGGACCCGGCCCTCGCAGATGCTGTCCAGGTTGTATTCCTTCTCGTTGAAGCCCCGGATAGAGCCGTCGTCGAAGACGTAATAGTCCAGGAAGTTCTCGGCGAAGTCGTAGTAGCGCTTCTCCCCGGTGATCTTGTGGAGGTTGAGCAGAGCGATCATCATACACCCGTCGATGTAGTTCCAGCCGTTGACCTTGCCCTGCTTGATCTTTTCTATGTTCCACAGGGGCCGGTCCGGGGAGGAGCCGGACATGATCTGCTCCACATAGGTTTCAATGACGTTCATTCCCGGACCACCTCTCCCACGTTGATGGCGGTGACCTCATCGCCGTCCTGGCCGGAGATGGTCACGTTCTTCAGACGGACCTTGTCCACACAGTTGAAGTAAAGCCCCAGCTTGGAGACCTCAGGCACATAGTCCATCATGGCGGCCCGGCCCGGCTGGGCGTCGGGCTTGATGGTGAAGTCCACGTTCTCCAGCGTGACCGAGCCGATGGGCCGCTCGGTGAGGCCGTAAAACCAGCCCGCCGCCCATTCGCAGTCGGTGCACTGGATGTCCCGGAAGAGGAAGCTGCCCAGGTAGGGGGTGGTGTCGTCCACCGGGTGGGGGTCCTTGCTCCAGACGATCTCCTCATGGCCGTCGGGGTCGCAGAAGTAGTACATATTGATGACAAAGGGGCACATCACGTTGTCCATGCGGATGTTGGAGAACTCCACTCCGTCGATGACGGCGTACTTACCCCGGCCCCGCCGCGTTTTGATGCGCATGCCCCGGTCAGTGTGGGAGAACAGGCACTGGCTTACCGTCAGGTCCTTGATGCCGCCGGACATCTCGCTGCCCAGCACCATGGCCCCGTGGGCGTATTCCATGAGACAGTTGCGTACCAAATGGTTGGTGGCGGGGGTCTTGTACTTCATGCCCATATACATCTTGCCTGACTTGATGGCAATGGCGTCGTCTCCCACGGAAAAGCGCACGCCAATGTATTTCACGTCGTCGCAGCTCTCCGGGTCGGTGCCGTCGGTGTTGGGGGAGTCCTTGGGGGCCTCCACGGCGATGTCATAAAACCAGACCCCCTTGCAGAAGAAGGGGTGGAAGTTCCAGCAGGGAGAGTTGCGGCCCAGGATACCGTGGAAGGTCACGTTCTCACAGTGGTTGAGAAAAACCAGCTTGGGCCGCCCGATCTTCCGGGTCTTCACGTCGTTCCACCAGGTGGACTGCTGGGCGTTGCCGTCGATGACGCCCCGGCCTACGATGGTAAGGTTCCGGGCGTGGAAGGCGGAGACCAGGCTCTGACGGCAGGGGGAGGGGTTGCCCTCCCAGGAGCTGACCTGAAGGGCGCTGATCTGCGCCACGTCGCCGTGGGCGTCGGGAACCTCACCGGGGAGAATGGGGTAGTGCTCCTCGCAGGTGTCAAAGGAGAGCACCGCCCCTGCCTGAAGCTCAAAGGTGAGGTCGGATTTCAGCACGATAGCGCGGGTAAAGTAGGTCCCGGCGGGAACCGTGACCCGCCCGTTGGGGGGACAGGCGTTGATGGCGCCCTGGATGGCGGCGGTGTCGTCATGCACGCCGGTGCCCTGGGCGCCGAAATCCCTGACGTTGAAGCAGACGCTCTCCGCCTTGGTCTCCACCCGGACTCTGTCGCTCCCCACCGCCACCTGATAGACGGTGCCGGGGCGGAGGTCAAAGAGGGAGAAGACGTTGGTCTTTACCCCGGTGAGGGCGGTCTTGCCGTCCACGGTGACGTCAAAGCTCTCGGGGGCATAGTAGGGGGCGGTATTGTCCAGCTCAAAGCAGGCGGAGACGGAACTGACGCTGAGCAGATGAAATTTCATGGTCTGTCACTCCTTTTTGTTACGCCTGGTCATAGGCCCGCTGCATGGCCTCCCGGCAGTCGACCGCGTTTTCCGGGGTGGTATTTTCCAGGGTGGCGTAGATATAGGGCTTCTCGGCCTTTATAAAGCGCATGACCCGGCCATAGTCCATCCCGCCGGTGCCGGGAGCCGCGGCCTTGAGCTGTCCGCCCGCGTCCTCGGGGAGAAAGTCCTTCAGATGTACCATGGCGATGTCCGGCCCCAGCAGGTCGATGGCCTCGGCAATGACCTCGTCGGCACGGTCTATGTTCTCCATGCTCAGTAGGTTTACCGGGTCAAAGAGCACCTGCAAATTGGGGCTGCCGATCTCGTCCAGCACCCGGCGGCAGCGCTGGGGGTTCCAGACGATGTGCTTGGCCACCGGCTCGATGGCCATGATGACCCCCAGCCGCTCGGCGCAGCGCACCACGGGCCGCAGATTGGTGATGAAGGTTTTCAGGGCTTCCTCGCTCCGGCACTCGGGGCAGAATTTATACTCCGGGTTGGGGGCCCCGGTCTCAGTGCCCACCATGCCGCAACCCAGCAGGGAGGCAAAGCGGAGATGGGCGTAATACTTCTCCTGGGTGGCCTTGATGACCTCCGGGTCAGGATGGGCCAGGTTGAGGTAGTTGCCCAGCACCGCCACGTCCAGCTCATTTTTGGCAAACTGCCGCCGCAGCCATCCGGCATAGCCGGGGGTGAGGGAGGAGGGGGTGCAGGGGTACTCCTTAATAGACTTGGTCAGGGCCAGGTGGACGCAGGTAAAGCCCTTGGCTCGGACCAGGGGGAGCAGCTCCTCGACAGGCAGCTTTTCCCCATCGTGTAAACGCAGTCCCAATTGGATCATGGGGGAAGCACCTCCTTGCATAAAATGGATGATCCCGAGAGATCTTGAGCTGTTTCAAGACTTCTCGGGATCATAGGCGTTTCGTGCGTTTCCCGGTTCAGGCGTTGAGGACGGCATTCTGCTGCTGGATCACCATTTCGGTCTCGTCGTCGAAGAGGTAAACGCTCTTGCGGGGAATAGAGAAGGTAATGGTGCTGTCGGTCTCCGGGGTGTCATAGGGATTGACCTTCAGGATAGCCCGGTCCTCACCGGCTACTACATACACATTGGTGTTATCGCCCAGCATCTCGGTCAGCTCCACCGAGCAGGTGACATGATAGGAGTCCTCCGCGGCGCCCAGGACAATGGCCTCGGGCCGGAAACCGAAGACGATCTTCTTGCCCTCGTAGGCGGCAGCTTTGTCGCCCAGAAGGGGAGCCAGGTCCAGCTGGTTTTCGCCGAAGGATACCTTGCCGCCGGTGACCACGCTCCGAATAAAGTTCATGGGCGGCTCGCCGATGAAGCCGGCCACAAAGACGTTGACGGGATCGAAGTACAACTCCTTGGGGGTGCCGATCTGCTGGACGTAGCCGTCCTTCATGACCACGATACGGTCAGCCAGGGTCATGGCCTCGGTCTGGTCGTGGGTGACGTAGATGGTGGTGGCCCCGGTCTCCCGGTGGATCTGGGCGATCTCGGCGCGCATGGTGACCCGCTGCTTGGCGTCCAGGTTGGAAAGAGGCTCATCCATCAGGAAGATGCCCACCTTGCGGATGATAGAGCGACCAATGGCCACTCTCTGGCGCTGGCCGCCGGACAGGGCGCGGGGCAAACGGTCCAGGTAATCGGTGAGACCCAGGATCTTGGCGGTCTTCAGCACCCGCTCCTCAATGACGTCGTCGTCCACACCCTGGAGGGTCAGGCCAAAGGCGATGTTGTCATAGACCGTCATCTGGGGATAGAGGGCGTAGCTCTGGAAGACCATGGCTACTTCCCGCTCCCGGGGGCCTAACTCGTTGACCCGGTTGCCGTCAATGAGAAAGTCGCCACTGGAGATCTCTTCCAGCCCGGCGATCATACGCAGGGTGGTGGACTTTCCGCAGCCGGAGGGGCCGACGAAAACGATGAATTCGCCCTTGTCGATGGTAAGGTTGAAATCATGCACCGCGTGGAATCCGTTGGGGTAAATTTTATTGATATTTTTCAGCTCCAGGGTCGCCATGACTTTACCTCCTAGACGTTCTTGTTTTTCGCGCCAAAAAGGGACCGGGCCGCGATATTCTTGACCGACACCAGGGCGGTGTCGAAGAGCATATAGAGCAGGCCGAAGCTCACCGGCTCACCGACGAACTTGAACTCCGCATTGCCGGAGAGGTTGCGGACGATCATGTCCAGAGCGGCGTAGGCAAACAACACCAGCGCGCACAGCAGCATAGAGTAGAGCATATTGAAAAAGAAACTCATATACCGCTTTTTGGAGAACATGAGGAAACGATCATTTTCCCCATCGGTCTCGGCAATGAAGCGCACCATATTGTTGGTGAGCAGGTCGGTGACCATGCCCTGGACAATACCCAGGATGACAATCTGGTCCAGTGGGTCCCACAGCCCCAGGCCCATGATGATGAAGAAATAGACCGCGCCGGGGAACCAGAACTTGATGAACCCCACCTTGAGCCAGTTGGGGATACCGCCCTTCTTCCTGGCGCCGTATGCCTTCAGCTCCGCGTCAGAGACCGGGGGGGAGTTATGCTCATCGGCGTTGACCAGGTCGTCCACCGCTTTTGTTTTCAGCTTGTAGTAATCGGCGGTGGCGCTTTGACGCTGCTTGGACTTTTTGCGTTTTGCCATCTCAGTCCTCGCCGGAGATGTCGATCTCGGCCATTTCCTCGCCGGCGGCCACCTCGATGCTGGTGTTGATCTTGCGGATCAACTTGGAGTAGACAGGGAGGAGGAGGATCAGGGCGATGGAGATGATGAGCAGCACACGATGGACCGACAGGTTGTTGTAGGCCAAAGCGATGTACCGGGTGTTCTCAGTGATGGCGATGGGATTCTCCGGGCGGGTGATGGCCGCATAGACGGTGCCCATATAGGTGGTGTCAGCCCAGAGGATGACGCCGAACATGAGAAACATCAGGATAAACATGGGCTTATTCACAGGCTTTCTCTTGGGGAAGGAGTTGCCGAAGCAGACCAGAGAAAGAATGGACAAAAGCATGACGGCAAAGCCGCACAGGCCCATGTTGGCGCCGTTGATCTTGGCGGTGGTATCGGAGATGTGGGTCAGGTTCATGGCAAAGTAGAGAAAGGTAACGACCAGCATCACCAGGGGAATGTTCTGGGGACGGTGCTTCAGATTGACGATGAACTTACGGACGGATTCCTTCATCCTGGCGCCGAAACTCATTTTCTTATCCATTCTCCCGCCCCCTTATCGGATCGCGTTGGTCGTCTCTTTGTCAAAGAGATGCTTGCGCTTGATGGTGAACTGTACGTTTTGCCCGTGCTTATAATCGATCCAGCCCTTGAGCTTGGCACAGACCTTCATGCCGGAGACCCCGCCAATGTTGCCGTAGGCCAGGGTGTTCATGCCCAGGTTTTCGTTGGTGGTGATGGTCACCGGAATACCGGGACCCTCCTCAAAGTTTTCGGGACGGACGCCCAGGACGATCTCCTTGCCCTGATAGGGGAGAAGAAGCTTCTTTTCCTCGTCGGTGAGAGCGGCGGTAAAGCCCGCGCCCACCAGCTCGTCCCCCGTGACCTTGACGTCGAAGAGGTTCATGGGAGGCAGACCGATGAAGCTGGCCACGAAGATATTGGCGGGGGAATCATACAGCTCCAGCGGAGTACCTACCTGCTGGACATAGCCCATGGACATACACACGATCCGGTCAGCCAGGGTCAGAGCCTCGGTCTGGTCGTGGGTAACATAGAGCATGGTGGCCTGAAGGCGCTTATGGAGCAGCAGGATCTCCCGGCGGGTGGCGCCCCGGAGCTTGGCGTCCAGGTTGGACAAAGGCTCGTCAAAGAGGAAGACCTTGGGGTTGCGGACAATGGAGCGGCCCATGGCCACCCGCTGGCGCTGGCCGCCGGAGAGCTGGGCGGGCTTTTTGTTGAGCTGACTGGTCAGGTCCAGAATTTCCGCCGCGGCCAGGACTTTCTTGTGGATGACATTGGGGTTCTCCTTGCGCAGGGTTAAGGAGAAGGCCATGTTTTCATAGATGGTCATGTGGCCGTAGAGGGCGTAGTTCTGGAACACCATAGCCATGTCCCGGTCCTTGGCGGGGGACTGGGTGATGTCCTTGCCATCCAGGAAAAGATGGCCCTTGGTGATGTCCTCCAAGCCGGCCACCATCCGCAGAGTGGTGGACTTGCCACAGCCGGAGGGGCCGACCAGGACGATCAGCTCACCGTCCTTTACGTCCAGGTTGAAGTCGAAGACGGCCTGGACGTTGTTGTCGTATACTTTGTCGATATGTTGCAAACTAAGCTCTGCCATGTCAACGCCTCCTTACACCGATCCCTCGGTGAGGGTTTTCATATGGGCTTCCAGCATGGAGCATTTGATATAGTTGGTCACGGCGGCGGCAATGAGGCAGACCGCGGAGATGATCAGATAGACCAGCAGGGAGACGTACTGCTTATCCCCCATTACGGTGGTCATGGCGTCGCCGACAGCGACGATGGCGCCGTGGGCCTTGGCGGGGAGGATGAAGATGCGGATGATCTGCCCGATCCCCAGAGCCACCAGCAGATAGGAATAGTTCTTCTTGTAGTTCTTCACGCCCTCGGAGGAGAGGAACGTAGCCAGCATGAAGATCAGGTTGTAGACCACCGAGATCCCCATGAGGTAGTTATAATAAAAGGTGCCCACGTTGGAGCGGTAGATGCTGACAAAATAGAGCACATTAAAAACAATGGCAAGGATGGCAAGGTTCGCCGAGAGAGAATTCTTGATGAACCGCATTCTGTCCCGCTGGATCAAACGCTCTTCGTTTTCGTTCATAGTGCTGTCGCCTCCTCAGAAATGTGTACTCCCAGTTTTAGATAAGGATCGATGGCAGACTGATCCTCTCTCTTTTTTCGTGCGGGTTAAAGTGTCCCATCAATGCTTATCTAAAAATGGGAGGCCCTGTTTGCGCGGGGGAGAGGAACAGGGTGACCTCCCGGGGCGGTCAGACCGCCGACTTTTGGCCGTCACCGGCCAGCAGCGCGGCCTCCTGCTTCATCAGGCTGATCTTCCAGCAGACGTTGGCGATCAGCAGGACCGCTACCAGGATCACCAAAGCGAAAATGAGATAGTGTACGTCGAACCAGAATGTGGATTCGGTATAGGCGGACTTGAAGATGGTGGAGTGCTCCTTGAGGGCGGCAAAGTCCACCTGGAGGAACTTGGCCTTGAAATACTCGATCTGGCCGTGAGCCCAGATAGCCCCGCCAATGCCGGCGGCAGCCCAGGCCCCGGAGGCCACATAGTTGCCGATGTAGTACTTGCGGCGAACATGGGTGTTGGTGATGAAGAGCAGCAGGGCGAGGAGGATCATCCCGATGCCGTACATCAGGAAGCTCTGGTTAAAGCCCTGCATCTCATAGTAGACGAAAGACCCGGGAACGCTGGTTTGGAACAGGTCGTTGGGGTTCCGCATGGTACTGTACAGGGCGTCGTACAGGTCGGTAATGATCCCCAGAGAATAAATGAAGATTGCCGCGCTCACGCCAACGGCGATGAAGCACAAGATCTTTTGCAGGCTCACTTGTTTTTTATACATGGCGACCTCCCTGTTCCGCCCCGTCCCCCGGCCCGGAGGAGACCTCCGGGCCGGGTTTTGGAGCGACGTTCGCTGCCTCTATGAGACAGCCTGTACAGTTTTTACGTTTGGGACAGATTACTTAATGGTCTGGTAGAAGTCCAGGGACCGCTGCCAAGCGTCGTTGACCAGAGTCATCTGAGCGTTGGCGTTAAAGTCCTCGGCCACCACCTTGGCGGCGCTGTCGGCGTCAGCGGCGCCGGGGACCAGCTTGGAGGCGGCGGCGTAGCCACCGGTGATGAGCTCCAGCAGAGCGTTGCTCTGGTCCTTGCTCACGCCCCAGCGCTCATTGCCCAGATCGGTGTAGCTGTTGATCATGTCGTTGTCGGTCTGGGTCAGAGGCAGAATGGTGGGAGTGGAGGTATACCACATATTGTCCTCCACCACGCCCAGGATGGGGTGCTTGATGGTGCCGGCGGCGATGGCGTTGGAGATGTAGCCGGCGCCCTCACGGCCAACCTCGGTGGTGCACTGGAACTCAAAAGCCTGGCTCTTCAGGAAGGACAGGGTGGAGCCCAGATACTGACGGGCATAGTTGGTGTAGTTGCCCTTGGCCAGGGACCACAGCTCGGCGCGGGCGGCGTCGGAGATCTCAGGCATCTCGGTGCCGTTGAACATGAAGGTCTTGTCGGACTGCCAAGCCTTGGGACCGTAGCTCATGAGGATCTGGCCCTCGGGAGAGTAGGCGTAGTCGATGAGCTTCAGGCAAGCATACAGCTTATCCTGGTTGTCAGCCACGCCGGCCTTGGAGATGCCCCAGCCGCCGGTCTTCACGGAGCGCCAGGACTCGGTAAAGCGCATATAGGTGCCGCCGTTGGCGCCATCCTGCCACAGAGCCACGGGAGGCATAGCGGCCATGTACTTCTCGCCCTCCTGGAGGACGCCGCTCTCATTGTAGATGGTCTGGGTCTGGTTGTAGTCGTAGTGCATGAAGCCCAGGTCGTTCTCCAGATAGGTCTGGGTCTTCTCGTCGGCCTTGTTGACGAAAGCCTCGGAGATCAGGCCCTCCTTGACCATGTCGTTCATCTTCTCCATGGCCTTGTAGGTGTCGGGGTTGGTGCGGGAGTCGTGGAGCTTGCCGTCGTTGTCCACGTACATCCAGTTGTACCGGGCCTCCAGGCCGCGGACGCCAAACAGGTGGCCGGCGAAGCGGAACACATCCACCCGGCGCTGGTTGTTGTTGTCCTCGCGGGAGAAGATGCCCTGGACGGAGTCGGTGCCGTTGAGGGTGAAGGCGTTGGAGGTGACGCAGCGGAGCAGGGCCACCAGCTCATCCACGTCCCAGGCGGCGTTCTGGCCCACGAACAGGTTGGAACGGGTGGTGCCATAGTAGCCGTCATAAGCCTCGTCGATGTACTTGCGGAGCATGTTGACGGCGGCCACGCCGTCCATGGAGCCGGCCTTGTTCATGTTGTCAACGATGTTGCCGGCCTTGTCATAGTCCTTGGCGATCTTCTTCACAGTGACGCCGTCGGGCTCGACCACGTCGATCTCGACCTTGCCGGAGGTGGGCATATAGGGCTTGTAAACGGGAGCGGCGGTCTTGCCGGTCTTGTCGGCGGTGAACTCGCCCTCGCCGTCCAGCAGCTTGACCACCCAGTCGGCGCGCATCAGAGGCATACGCTCGATGTCGTCCACGCCGTCAAAGTAGGGGCTGAGGTAGATGGCGCCGTTGGAGGTGTCGCCCACGATGGACATGTAGACGATGGGGTTGGCGTCCAGATAAGCCTTGAAGTTGGGCATCATGTCCAGGTACTCGGCGATGTTGACGATGGAGCCGGCCACGCCGAACTCGCTGAGCTGCTTGGCGGTACCGGAGACCATGTCCACCTCGTCCAGCTTCTCTTTCCAGTAGTCGAACTCCTTGGAGTCGGACTGGCCGGTGTAGACACTGGTGAACTTCATGCCCAGAATGTTCTCCAGCTCAGCCCAGGTGGGCTTCAGGTCGCCGGCATTGTAGGTCTTGCCGTCGGCCAGGGTGATGCCGTCCTTGGCCACGTCGGGATCAAAGGTCAGGCCGGTCTTGGTGTTGTTGTAGCCGGTAGCCATGCGCAGTTCGGTGCCGGGAGCAAAGGTCAGCTCGGGAGCCGCGCTCTCCACGGGAGCAGTGGACTCAGTGGGAGCCTGGCTGGGAGCAGCGGTGGGCACGTCGACCTTGGGGCCGCCGCAGCCGGCAAGGATGCCGACCACCATGGCCGAGGCCAGGAGCATGGCAAGGGATTTCTTTCTCATTTCGATCTTTTCCTCCTTCATAATTTGGGGTTTCGCGCTTTTACATATCTGTTACCGGGCAAGCCCGGATAACATTCGGATAGGGATGGGGGCTTATTCCTTTACGCCGCCCATGTTGACGCCCTTGGCAAAGTACTTCTGAATGAAGGGGTAGATGATAAGGATGGGGATGATGGAGCAGACGATGAGAGCATAGATGGCAGAGTCGGTAGCATAGACCTCGTTCCAGCCGGTGATGAAGTCCGGGTCCTGGAACTCCTCCAGACGCAGACGGATGAAGACCTGCAAGGGGTGCTCGTTGGAGTTGGAGATCATCTGCCGGGCCCAGAAGTAGCCATTCCAGCGGGAGATGGCGAAGAACAGAGCCACGGTGGCGATGGTGGATTTGCTCATGGGGATATAGACCTTGCTGAGCACCTGGAACTCGGTGGCGCCGTCCACGATGGCGGCCTCCTCGATCTCCGACGGCACGCCCTCAAAGGCGTTTCGGAGCAGAATGATATTCATGGCCGCCATACCCATTGCGATGACCACCAGCCACTTATCGTCCATAATGCCTATGGCCTCAAAGACCTTGCCGGTGGCAATGTAGTTGAGGTACTGGGGGACAAGGCCGGCGGAGAACCACATGGTGAAGACCAGGAAGAAGTTGAAGAACTTCCGGAACAGCAGCCGCTTCTTACTCAGGGCGTAGGCGCCCAGGATAGAGGTCAGCATGGACCAGATGGTGCCGAACAACGCCAGGAAAAGGGTGTTGGTGTAGGCGTTCCAGAACATATTGTTGTTGAACATCCGGGCAAAGGCCTCAAACTGGATGTTCTTAGGGAAGAGGACGATCTGGCCGTATTCTACGGCGTGGCGGCCACTCAAAGCGGCGGAAACGGCGTAGACAAAGGGATAGAGACAGCACAGGGCGAATACGGTCAGGAACGTGTAGCTGAGAATTTTGAAGATCAGCTCGGAGATCTCAAGTTTTCTTTTCATTTTCGCTCACCACCCATCCTTCGTTAATACAGCGACGTGTTGGAAGCCTTGCGGGCGATGGTGTTCGCGCCGATGACCAAGAGCATTCCGATCACGTTGTTCATCATTTCGGCTGCCGCCGCGATGCCGGTGCCGGTGTTGCCCGCCATGCCGTGGCGGTAGGAGAGGGTGGAGACCACGTCGGCGGTGACGTAGGTGTTGGTATTGTAGAGCAGCAAGACCTTTTCATAGCCCACGTTCAGCAGCGAGCCGATCCGGGTAATGAGCATGATGACCACGGTGGAGAGGATACTGGGTAAGACCACATAGCGCATCTGTGCCCACTTGTTGGCGCCGTCGATCTGGGCGGCCTCATAGCTGGTGGGGGAGATGGCGATGATGGCGGCAAAGAAGACGATGGAGTCGTAGCCCGCGCCTTCCCAGATGCCGCTGATCTGGTAGATGGTACGGAAGAAGGTGGGGTTGTTGAGAAGGCCCGCGTTGGCCGTCTCATAGCTCATCACGCCCAGCTTTACCAGAGCCTGGTTGATGATGCCCATGTTGGTGGTCAGAGCGCCCTGCTTGACCAGCATAACCACCAGGGAGGTCATAACGACGGTGGACATGAACTTGGGCAGGTAAGTCAGCACCTGGTAGACGCTCCGGGCGATGTCCGACTTGATCTCATTGAAGAACAGGGCCAGAATGATGGGCATGGGGAAGCCGAAGCACAGGCCATAGAAGCTAAGTAGGAAGGTGTTCCGCATGGCCCGCCAGAAGTCCAGGGACAGGCTGTCTCCGGCGAAGAGCAGACGCTTGAAATAGGAGAAGCCGGAGAAGTACTGGTCGGCCACGGGCTTGACCATGTCGTTGACCTTGAAGCAGCCCAGCAGCTCGTACATGGGGAAGTACCGCCAGAACAGGAACACCAGCAGCATGGGGACCAGCATGACATACAGCCGCCAGTCCTTCAGGATCATCCGCCCCACGTGGAGCCAGTAATGCTTTTCCACATCGTCACGGACGACCTGCTCGGGGTCTACCCGGTAGGCGCCCGTCTCCTGATCGTAAAGAATGTAATCCGCCGCTTTTGCTCTCATGCCTTTCGTCTCCTTTACCGCTGTGTCATTCATTTTCTTCCTGTTCTTCCTGTATGCGAAGAAGGTAGTGTTTCTGATCCTCATAGATCCCGTCCAGCCGCCGGGCGATCCACACGATCACCAGGGTAAATACGGTGGAGAGGGAATCGGTGGTGAAAAAGCCGGTGGCTCCGCTCAGGCTGCCGCCCAGGGCCAGAGAGACCGCCGCCCTGCCCAGCTGCATGAGCAGACAGACCGCCAGAGGGAAGAGGAACCAGGAAAAACGTCCGTTGCGGACAATTTCCTTGCCCTTCTTCAGCAGTATGGGCACCGCCAACAGGGAGAGGAGGTTGCCTGCGGCATAGATGGCGTACTGGTCCAGCCGTCCGCCATAGTAGAAGGTGAAGAGAAGTCCGGCCAATGCGGCGTGGATGCCGCCCCAATATCCCCAGCGCATGTATACGATGGAGACAATGGCCCCGGTCAGGGATACGGTGTAGGCTTGATCCCAGAAAGGGCCTACGGTGGACACCTTGACGATGATGAACTCAAAGATGGCAAACATCAAGGCAAAGAGACTCAGGTCGATGGCCCGGTATTGGGAAAAGGTAAGCTGATTTTTCATGGATAGTCCTTTACATCCCAGAAGGGACTTTATATAATGTAGCCGCAAGCAGAAAACAATGGCGGCAAACCGCTGATAAAGGAGAGGATCAAAATGCTGACCCCGAAGGACGATCTGCAAAAATGTCTGGATGCCGCCCGCCCCGGTGAAGTTATCGAGCTGGGGGAGGGGGAATACCGCTGTAAGGTAATGGTCACGGTGCCGGGCCTCACCATCAAGGGGGCGGGGGCGGGAAAGACCCGTATCGTCTGGGACGACTACGCGAAAAAACTGGACGAAGAAGGCCGGGAGTACATCACCTTCCGCACCTGGACGGTGGCGGTGTGCGCCGACGGTGTGACCATCACAGACCTTACCATTGAGAACGACGCCGGGAAGCCGGAGGAAAAGGGCCAGGAGGTGGCTCTCACGGTCTATGCCGACGGTTTCCGTATGGAGCGGTGTACGCTGACCTCCACCCAGGACACCCTGTTTTTAGGGCCGTTGCCCAAAGACCTTATCCAGCGCTACGACGGCTTTCTGCCCGACATCCTCCGGCGGGATATGACCTGCCGCCAGAGCTTTCGGGACTGCCTCATCGAGGGAACGGTGGACTTCATCTTCGGCTGTGGGGAGACTCTCTTTGAAAGCTGTGAGATCCGCTCCCTGGTGGACGTTCGGGGCCATGGCTATCTGGCGGCTCCGGCCCACGCTCTGGAGCAAAAGAGCGGGTTTCTCTTTCGCGACTGCCGCCTGACCGCGGCGGAGGGGGTGGAGCCGGGAAGTATCTTCCTGGCCCGGCCCTGGCGGGACTACGGTCTTTGCGAGTTTGTGAACTGCGAGACCGTTGGGGAGCACATTTCGCCCCTGGGCTTCGACAAGTGGAACGACACGCAGCGGGATAAGACCGCCCGCTTTTACGAGACCCCTGCCGTAGCGGGGAGAGTGCCCTGGGTCAGAGAGCGCTGAAGTGTGTATGTAATGACAGTGAGAACTCCCGCCCTTTGAGCGTCAGCCCCCGGTTTCCGCCGGGGGCTGTTCGTCGTGGATAACAAGCCCCACATCCCGGAAGAAAGCCATCATGGTCTCCGGCCAGCCGGGCACGTCCCAACTGAAGGGGGGAAGCGCTCCCGCGGGGTAGACCATTTCGTCAGCGGTGGAAGCTCCGTGCTGTCCGTGGCGGTAGATGTGGAGGGAGAACTCCACCCCCGCCGCTTCCAGGGCCTGGGCCAGCGCCAGAGAGTTGCGGCAGGGTACCGACTGGTCGTCCCGGGTGTGCCAGAGGAAGACCGGCGGCATATCGCCGCGAACCAGCTTGTCTAAGGAAAGACGATCCCGGAGATGGGGGTCGCCGTGGGAGATATTTTCAAAGCTGCCCTCATGGGTGGGCCTGGAGGACACAGCCACCGGGTAGCACAGGCCCAGGGCGTCGGGCCGAAGCAAAGGGGCGGGGCCGATGTCGGACAGCGCCGGATCGTCCCAGAGGGTGCCCAGGGTACCGCACAGGTGGCCGCCTGCGGAAAAGCCAACGGCGGCGACCATGTGGGGATCGGTCTCAAAGCGCTCGGCCTCCTCCCGAATGAGCCGCATGGCCATGGCGGCTTCGCGGAGTTGGACGGGGAAGGAGAGGGGAGCACAGGAATATTCCAGAATGAAGGCCGCCCAGCCGCGGGCGGCAAAGCGGAGGGCCACCGGCTCGCTCTCCCGGGGGGAGATATGCTCGTAGCCGCCGCCGGGAAGGATCAACACTGCCGGCTTGCGCCGGTGGAGACTGACCCTTTGCGGGGTGGGGCAGCGCCAACAGGTCAGTTTTCCCGCCGCCCCGGTGGGAGCGGGAAGGGAAAAGTGGCGGTAAAGGTCGATGATCTCCACATTCATTGACATATGTTCCCATCCATCAATTGTTGGCGTCAGGGCGAGAAAAACTAACTGCCCTCTTATATTTTTTTACCAATTATAGGCCAATTTTATTGGAGTGTCAATGGCAAAATGACCGGGGGGAAGGCAAGAAGCATAAAAAAGTGGTTGCCCCTTTCCCCTATTATTGCTATAATGACCATACTGAAAAAAGCCAAAAGGCAGGGGAAATGGTGAAAAATTTGACATTCTCCGCCTGGGCGCAAAGGGCGGTTTTCCGCCGTTAAAAAATTGAGGAGGAAATTTTATGAGCGGACAGATCATCCGGTATACCACCCCTGCCGTCACCCCCATGCTGCCTGAGGGCGGGGTGGACTTTGCGTCCTGTGAGCGGCTCTATGACCACCTGATCCGGGGCGGCATGGACGGAGTCCTGGTCATGGGCAGCATTGGGGAGTTTTTCAGTCTGCGGCTGGAGGAGAAGAAGGAACTTATTCGGGTGGCCAGAAAGGCCATCGGCAGGGAGACCGAGCTTATCGTGGGGACCACCTCCCTGGTCTTTGGCGAGATCGTGGAGCTGTCCAATTTTGCCATCAAGGAGGGCGCGGACGCTGTAATGATCATCCCGCCCTACTATTTCTGTTTTGACGACGCCGGAGTATTCCGTTACTATGACGAGCTGGCCCAGGCCATCGACGGTAAGATCTACATCTACAATTTCCCAGACCGTACCGGCTACACCATCTCGCCCGCCGTTCTCCGGGACCTGGCGGCCAAGCATAAGAACATTGCCGGAGTGAAGGACACCGTGGTGGGGGTGGACCACACCCGGGAGGTCATCAAGACGGTGCGCCCTGTCCGCCCCGATTTCCTGGTCTACGCCGGCTTCGACGACAACTTTGCCCACACCGTCCTCTGCGGCGGCAATGGCGGTATCTCCGGGCTTTCCAACCTGTTTCCAGAGCTGTTTGCCGCCTGGGTGAAGGCGGCAAAGGCGGAGGACATGGCGCGCGTAGCCTCCCTCCAGAGGTTGGTGGATTCCCTCATGGACATCTATGGCGTTGGGTTCCCCTTTGTCCCCGCCATTAAGGAAGGGCTGGTGCAGAAGGGAGTGGTCCGTTACAATACCCCCTCCAAGCCTATGCGGGCGCTGAACGAGGAAGAGAAGAAGACCCTGTCCTCTCTCATGGCTCGCTTCCCGGGCACGGAGGCTTTGGCATGACAAAAAGCGTGAACATCGCCTACATCGGCGGCGGTTCCAAGGAGTGGGCCAGGGTATTCATGTCCGACCTGGCTCTGACCGAGGGCCTGGGCGGGGAAATGCGCCTCTATGACATCGATCTGCCCGCCGCGGAGCGCAACCGGGCTATCGGCGGGCATATTGACCGCGATCCCAAGACCCGCTCGGTCTTCCAATATAAGGTGTGCCCCAGTATCGACCAGGCCCTGGCCGGGGCGGACTTTGTCATCATCTCCATCCTTCCCGGTACCTTCCGGGAGATGCGCAGCGACGTTCACGCCCCGGAGAAATACGGGGTCTACCAGTCGGTGGGAGATACCGCCGGTCCCGGCGGGGTCCTCCGGGCCATGCGCACCGTGCCCATTTATGAGTTCTTTGCCCGAAAGATCAGGGAGCGCTGCCCCGAGGCCTGGGTACTCAACCTCACCAATCCCATGAGCGCCTGCGTTAAGGCCCTCTATGATGAGTTCCCCCGGATCAGGGCGTTCGGGTGCTGCCACGAGGTCTTCCACGCCCAGGAGTTTCTGACCTGCGTACTCAAAGAGCAGAAGGGCATTGAAATAGAGCGGAACGAGCTTTACACCGACGCGTGCGGGGTGAACCACTTTACCTGGATCACCCAGGCCCGGTACCGGGATATCGACCTGCTCTCCCTGCTGCCCGGGTTCATGGAGAAGTTTTATGACGAGGGCTACTGCGAGCAGCCGGGCAAGGACCGCTTCGCCTTCCGCAGCGATCCCTTTGCCTATGGCAACAAGGTGAAGATGGACCTCTTCCGCCGCTACGGCGCCCTGGCCGCCGCCGGGGATCGGCACCTGGTGGAGTTTTTGCCCAATGGCTGGTATCTGAAAGACCCGGAGACCGTGAAGGAGTGGCTCTTCAACCTGACCAGCGTGGACTTCCGGGAGGCGCGGCAGGCCGAGCGGGTGGCCGAGAGCATCGAGCTGGCAGAGGGGAGGAGGCCCTTCGTTCTGGAAAAGTCCCAGGAGGAAGTGGTGGAGATATTGAAGGCCCTCATGGGCTTCCACACCCTGGTTACCAACGTGAACCTGCCCAACGTGGGGCAGATGCCCCAAATGCCCCTGGGGAGCATCGTGGAGACCAACTGCGTCTTTGCCCACGGTATGGCAAAGCCCGTGGTGTCCGCCCCGCTGCCCGCCGGAGCCTGTGCCCTGGTGCGCCGGTGCTGCGAGAACATCGACACCCTCTGTGAGGGCATCCGACGGCGGGATATGGACGAGATATTCGCTTCCTTCGTCAACCAGGCCCTCTGCGGTGGACTGAGGCGGGAGGACGCCGAGGCCCTCTTCCGGGAGATGTGCGGGAACACCAGGGAGTACCTGAAGCCGTACTTTGACCTGAATTGGTGAGAAATTTGCAAAAAAAGCGGCAAAAAAGCAGCCTTCCCCGCGTGGGAAGGCTGCTTTTGGCGTTTTGGAATTTTACTGGTTTTCCGTGTCCACCAGGATGTTGTCGGTGCCGTGCTGCTCAAATTCGGTGATATAGGCGTCGATGCGGGAGGCCAGCTCCTGGTAGTTGGTCTCGTCGATGGGCACATCGTCCATGTCCCGGCGGGCCAGGTCCTCGGCCAGGATATCGAAAAAGACGTTATTCTCGTAGTCGATAATGGCTTCATGGATACCGCCCTCGGCAAAAGCCTGGGAGGGCACCGCCTGGCCCCGCCAGTATTCGGTGAGTGCGTCCATGCCCAGCTCTTTGGCCTTTTGGAAGAGAAGGGATTCCACCTCGTCATAGTCGGCAAAGCGGTCATCCCCACGGGTGGAGTTCAGGACCCAGTTGCCGATGTAGGCCATGTCCAGCAAACGCCGGAACTGCTTCCGGCTCATTTCCAGCTTCACGGACCGCTCCCCCCTTGTTGTGGATATGTTTGTAGATTATATTATAGCCACCCAGACGGAAATGTCAAATGGTCTGGGAGAACGATTTTTGGAAAAGGGAAGAAAATTTTCCTTGTCTTTCGGGGGAAGACGGCATATGATAGAGGGCAAGAACGATTTTCGCTTTTTTGGAAAGGGGAGAAGGCCATGGACAGTAGGCCCATCGGCGTTTTCGATTCCGGGGTGGGGGGACTCACCGCCCTGCGGGAGCTGCGGCGTATTTTGCCGGGAGAGAGGTTCGTCTACTTTGGAGATACGGGGCGGGTGCCATACGGCCCCAAGGGAAGGGAGACCATTCTCCGCTACGCTCGCCAGGACGTGGCCTTTCTGCGCGCCTTTGACCCCAAGGCCATTGTCATCGCCTGCGGCACTGTGTCGGCCAACGCCCTGGGGGAGCTGACGGCGGAGAACGACCTGCCCATCTTTGGCGTGGTGGAGCCGGCAGTCCAGGCGGCGGTGAGAGCCACCAGGAACAGAAAGGTGGGACTGATCGGCACCGCCGCCTCCATTCGTTCCGGGGCGTATGAGAAGGCGCTGGCCGAGATCGATCCGGCGGTGACGGTGACGGCCAAAGCCTGTCCCCTCTTTGTGCCCTTGGTGGAGAACGGGCGATTTCGCCCCGGCGACAAAATGGCCGAGCTGGCGGTGGAGGAGTATCTGACCCCGGTGAAGGCCGCCGGAGTGGACACCCTGGTGTTGGGCTGTACCCACTATCCGCTGCTGGCGGAGCTCATCGGCAGGTTTATGGGGCCTGAAGTGACCCTCATCGACACCGGGGCGGCCTGTGCCGACGCGGCGGCCAAGGCTCTGGGCGAGATGGATCTGCTTGGCGACGCTCAGGTAGGGGAGCTGCGCTGCTTTGTCAGCGACGCGCCCCAGGATTTTGCCGTCCTGGCCGACCTTTTCCTGGGAGAGACGGTGGAGGGGGCCGTGGAGCGGGTGGAGATCGAGAAATATTGACCCTTTACATAAGGAGAAAAGCCAAGTATAATAGCCGGTAGCGGCTATTATACTCCAATTTGGCCTGATTTTACCTCCTGAGGTTTGTTATGGAAGAGCGAAGTGTCATTATTCAGATAAAGACCCTTCAACGCCGCCCCGAAGGGACCGATGCCATGGAGGAGAAGGCTGAGGGGAGCCTCCGCCGGGAGGAAGAGAGCTGGCTGCTGTCCTACCGGGAGAGCACGGCTTCCGGGCTGGGAGATACCCGCACCTCCCTCCGTCTGGAAAAGGACCGCGCCACGCTGGTCCGGGAGGGGGAGACTGCCGCCCAGATGGTGTTTCAAGTGGGGAGCCCCCATCTCTGCCGTTACGCCACCCCCTATGGGGAAGTGCCCATGGAGATCAGGACCCTGCGGCTGGACGTTGACCTCAGTGAGCTGGGAGGCAAGGTGTTCATCATTTACAAGCTAAAGCTGGGGGGAGCTGACGTCGGCGAAAACCGGCTGCGTCTCACCATTACCCCTGCCAATGAAGGGTAAAAACAAAGGAGAACGGAATATGACCGATAACATGATCCAGGCCGCCCTGGCACAGGTGGCGGCCATCACGCAAAAGGCCTATGAGAAAGCCGCGGCGGCGGGAGCGCTGAGCGCCGGGGGAGAGAATGTCCCCGCCAAGGTGGATATCCCCAAGGACGTCAGCCACGGCGACTACGCCTGCTCCTTCGCTATGGCCGCCGCCAAGACCCTGGGGAGGAACCCCCGGGAGGTAGCCCAGGTCCTCATGGACCATATGGAGCTGGAGGGCAGCTTCTTTGACAAGGTGGAGATGGCCGGTCCCGGTTTCCTGAACTTTACCTTGGGCAAAAAGTGGTTTTCCGACGTGCTTTCCGCTGTGGAGGCGGGGGGCATGGGCTATGGGACGAGCGATGAGGGAAAGGGTAAAAAGATCAATGTGGAGTTTGTCTCCGCCAACCCCACCGGCCCCATGCACATCGGCAACGCCCGGGGCGGTGTGCTGGGAGATACCATCGCCGCCATTCTGGAGCGGCTGGGCTATACCGTCTGCCGGGAATTCTACGTCAACGACGCGGGCAATCAGATCCACAAGTTTGCCGTCTCCATTGACGCCCGTTACCGCCAGCTGCTGCTGGGGGAGGATGCGGTGGAGTTCCCCGCCGAGGGCTACCAGGGCGAGGATATCAAGGACCTGGCCAAGGCCATCGCCGACGAGCATGGAAACGCTTGGCTGGAGCTCCCCGGGGAGGAGCGGCTGGAGAAAATGGCCCAGTTTGGCCTCGCCGTCAATAAGCCCAGGATGAAGGCAGACCTGGAAAAGTACGGCATCCGTTATGACCAGTGGTTTCTGGAATCCACCCTCCACGCCTCGGGCGCGGTGGAGGAGGCGGTGGGGCAGCTCACCGAGAAGGGCTATACCTACGAGAAGGATGGCGCGTTGTGGCTCAACACCACCAAGCTCCTGAAGGAGAAGTACCTCCGGGAGGGCATGAAGGAGGAGAAGGTGGACAAGCTGGAGCTGAAGGACGACGTGCTCCGCCGGGCCAACGGTTTTTACACCTACTTCGCCGCCGACATCGCCTATCATAAGAATAAGCTCTCTGAGCGGGGCTTCGATACCGCCATCGATGTGTGGGGCGCCGACCATCACGGCCACATCGCCCGGCTCCAGGCCGCCCTGGACGGGTTGGGGCTGGATGGCTCCAACCGGCTGGTCATCGTGCTCATGCAGCTTGTCAACCTTCTCCAGGACGGCAAGCCGGTGCGGATGAGCAAGCGCACGGGCAAGGCCATCGCCCTACACGACCTGCTGGACGAGATCAGTGTGGACGCTGCCCGGTTTGTCTTCAGCGCCACCAAGTCCACCAGCCCCCTGGATTTTGACCTGGACCTGGCGGTGCGCCAGGACAGTGAGAACCCAGTCTATTACGTCCAATACGCCCACGCTCGCATCTGCTCCCTCATTGCCAAGATGAAAAACGAGGAAGCAATGCTGGTGCCCGCCGCCGCGGAGGTGGACGCGGGAGTGCTCCAAAGCCCGGAGGAGCTGGCCTTACTCAAGACCATCGCCCGTTTCCCCGAGGAGCTGCGGCTGGCCGGACGGGACCTGGACCCCTCCCAGATAGACCGCTACCTTATGGGTCTGGCGGGAGATTTCCACCGGTTCTATAACGCGGACCGCATCAAGGGAGAGGAACGGGAGCTTGCCAAGGCCCGCCTCAAGCTGGCCGATTCCGCCCGCAGCGTCCTGGCCAACGGCCTGGGTCTGCTGGGGGTTACTGCCCCGGAGAAAATGTAACGGGGGAAAGAAATTTTTGAAAAAGGAACGCCGTCACAGAGAATGTGACGGCGTTCCTTTTTTGTGGGTCAAGAAACTCTTCCCCTGGGCCGGTGGGGATGGCTCCTATGCGCCCAGCCCCTTGCGGACGTTGCATACAAAATCCTGGACATTGGCGACCATGGTCTTGGCAGTAAGGCTGCCCCGGTCATGGAGCTTGTTGAGGGAGAATTCGGACACGTCCACCGAGTAGAAGTAGACTGGGCGCACCGTGCCGCCTACCACCCGGTAGGCCGGGGTCATGTTTCCGGTGGCAATGGTGTGGAGGGTGGTGGCCATGCAGATAATGGTGGTGGCCTTTCGGATGAGGCCGCGCATGGCGTCCTGACCCTGGTAGACGTCGGCGTAGACCTCCGGGAGGGGGCCGTCGTCCCGGACCGAACCCACCAGCACGAAGGGCACGGAGCCTTTCACACACTCGTAGATGATACCGTCCTTCACCGCGCCGGAATCAATGAAGGCGGGGATGGAGCCAAGGGTGCGGACGGCGTTGATGGTGTCGATGTGGTGGTAGTGGCCCTGGGGCGCGGAGCGCTGGGTATAGATGTCCTGGCCCAGGGCAGTGCCCAGGTATCCCGCCTCCAGGTCGTGGGTAGCCAGGGCATTGCCCGCCATCAGGCCGTGGACGTACCCGGCGCGGACCAGGGCGGCGAATGCCTCTCGGGCATGGGCGTCAAAGGCACAGGCAGGACCTAAGACCCAGAGGATGCTGCCGAGCTCCCGCTCGTGGCGGAGCAGGTCGTAAAGGGCGTCATAGTCGCCGGAATAGGCGGTCTCCCGGCTGCGGCCCTGACGGAAGGAGAAAACCTCGGCAGAGGCGGCTTCCACGGAAAAGCCCTCCGTCCAGAGGAAGATGCCCTCGCCGCCGTCCTCGGAGCGGCCTACCACCACTGCGTCTCCGGCCTTGAGGCGGCGAAACTCCACGATGTCCACCGTCTCTCCCCGGACCACGGCCACGCAGTCCATACGGCTGTCGGCTGCCAGGACCCATGCGCCGTTCAAACGGTAATATTCCGGGTACATGGTGGTGGCGTGGTAGCCCTCGGGGGCAACTCCGTCCCTGGGGGCGGGGAGGGTCCTGACGTCGGGGGCACTGCTTAGTCCCAGGGCGGCGAAGTCCGGGGCGCGGTAGATGGGGAGCGTAAAGGCCATTTTGATTTCCTCCTGGTGTTGGGTGGTTTTCCTAAGTATAGCACGTTCCTAAACAAAATGAAAAACATTTCTTAACGTTATATTAAAATTGCGCCCCGCCTCTTGAAAAGAAAAATTGCTGTGCTAAGATGTGTGAGAAAACAGACGAAAAAGAGGATGGAAAGGGGAAACGGATATGGAACTTGTGAGACTGGTGAGCGCCCTTCAAAAGGCCATCGCCCTGCTGGCGGGAGCGCTCTATTTCTATCAGGTGATCTATTTGGTAGTGGGTCTGCTCAGCCGCAAGCGGCCCGCCCCCCGCCCCGTCCGGCTGCGCCGCTATGCCGTGCTCATCTCCGCCCGGAATGAGGCCGGGGTCATCGGAGAGCTGATCGGCAGCCTGAAAAAGCAGAACTATCCGAAACAATTGCTGGATATCTACGTGGTGGCGGACAACTGTACCGACGCCACTGCCGACGTCGCCCGCCGCTCCGGGGCCAAAGTCTATCCCCGGTTCAACAGAGTGGAGGTGGGGAAGGGCTACGCCCTGGACTTCCTTTTGAAGAAGCTGATGGAGGACGGCCTTTTTGACCGCTACGCCGGGTTCTTTGTCTTTGACGCGGACAACATCGTGGACCCCAATTTTGTCAGCGAGATGAACCACACCTTTGATAAGGGCGGGTTTGCCGCCCTGACCGGCTACCGCAACTCCAAAAACTTTGGCGAGAACTGGATCACGGCGGGCTACTCCCTGTGGTTCCTCCGGGAGGCGCGGCTGGTCAACGCCGCACGGATGGCCCTGGGGCTGAGCTGTCACGTGTCGGGCACCGGGTTCCTGGTCGCCGCCGACGTGATCCGGGAGAAGGGGGGCTGGCCCTACCATCTGCTCACCGAAGACCTGCAATTTTCCGCCGAGTGTGCCGCCGAGGGAAGACGCATCGGCTACTGCGCCGACGCCATTATCTACGACGAGCAGCCCACCTCTTTGCGCCAGTCCTGGGACCAGCGGCTGCGCTGGTCCAGGGGCTTTTTCCAGGTGGGGGGCAGGTATGCCCCCTCTCTCTTCCGGGGGATGGCCCACGGAGGCCGGAAGGGCTTTGTGTGCTATGATATTCTTCTCACCGTCACTCCCGGCGTGCTGCTGACCCTGGCGGGGGCCGTGCTCCAGGCCATGGTGGCCCTGAGCTGCTTCTCCGCGCCGGTTTACATAATATATGCAGTCCTTGATCTCACGGCCAACTGGCTCTGGCGGGGCTTCACTGGGTTTTACATGGGAATGTTGGCCTACGGCGCCATTACCCTTTTCAGCGAGTGGGGAAGGATCAAGGCGACCCCGCTGCAAAAGATCGGATATCTCTTTACCACGCCCATCTTTATGCTGACCTACATTCCGATAACAGTGTGCGCCCTGTTCCAGAAGGTGGAGTGGAAGCCCATCGCCCATAAGTCCCTGGCCCGCATCGACCCGGCTGCATAAAGAAGGGTGGAGAAGCGGGCAAGGAGCGACACTGGACTGGAGTGAGGGCGAGCGGAAAGCCGCACAGCGGCTTGAAGACCAGCCCGAATCGGAGGGAAGTGGAGCGACTGCCCTGACCGCTTCGCAGCCTGACATGGCAAGTTGAAGGAGGAAAGACCCGGCGGAGTGCTTCCGCCGGGTCTTTTTCTTGCGCTCGCCCTTTTTTCCGTGTATACTGTGCTTAACAAATGCCGGGAGGAGGGGATGAAATGGACCGCGGTACCAGCTTGAACAGCTTTCCCGGCGTCGGCACCGCCAAAATGAAGGCCCTGGCGCGTCTGGGCCTTGTTACGGTGGGCGACCTGCTGACCTATTGGCCCAGAGCTTACGAGGACCGCACCAGGGTCTATTCCATTTCCGACGCCCCGGAGGCCGAGGCGGTGTGCGTCTCCGCCCTGGTGGCGGAGACCCCGGTGACTGCCTATATCCGCAAGGGCCTGAGCACCACCAAGTGTAAGATCGTAGATCATACGGGAAATGTCCAAGTCACATTTTTCAACCAGGAATATGTCCGCCGGGCTTTGACGGTGGGGGAGACCTATATTTTTTACGGCGTGATAGAACGCAGGGGCAGCCGTCTGACCATGACCAATCCCATCTTTGAGCGGGAGGACAAGGCTCGGTTCACTGGGCGCATCGTGCCGATCTACCCCCTTACCGCCGGGGTCTCCAACAATCTCCTGGCGGGGATGGCGCTGAGGGCGGTGGAGGAGTGCGCCGGGGAGCTGCCAGACCGCCTTCCGGCCTCTCTCCGGGTCGGCCATGCCCTTTGCACCATGGAATTTGCCTGCCGCAACGCCCACTTCCCCAAGGATCAGGAGGCCCTGGCGGTGGCCCGACGGCGGCTGGTGTTCGAGGAGCTGTTTACCCTCTCCCTGGGCATGTCCTTTCTCCGTGCCCGTAGGGCTGGGGCGGAGGGACCGGCCTTTCCCAAAAAGATCACGGAAGAGTTTGTCGGGTTGCTGCCCTTTGTCCCCACCGCCGCCCAGAGGCGGGCCATGGAGGAGCTGAAAAAGGACCTTACCTCGGGAAGGCCCATGAACCGGCTTGTTCAGGGCGACGTGGGGTCGGGCAAGACAGTGGTGGCGGCCTACGCCGCTTGGCTGGCCCACGCCGGGGGGTATCAGACGGCCATGATGGCACCTACGGAGATCCTGGCTCATCAGCATTATGAGACGCTGAATAAGCTGCTTTCCCCGGCGGGGATCCGGGTGGGGCTGCTCACCGGCAGCTTGAGCGCGAAGGAGAAAAAGGCCCTCCACGCCGCCCTGGCGGCGGGGGAGGTCGACCTGGCGGTGGGCACCCACGCTCTGCTGTCCCAGGGGGTGGAGTACGCCAATTTGGGGTTGGTCATCACCGACGAGCAGCACCGCTTCGGCGTGGGCCAGCGCTCCGCCCTCTCCTCCAAGGCCCAGGCCACGCCTCACGTGCTGGTCATGTCGGCCACCCCCATTCCCAGGACCCTGGCCCTGCTCATTTACGGCGACCTGGACGTCACCGTCATCGACGAGCTGCCCCCTGGACGCAGCCCGGTGGAGACCTACTTGGTGGGAGAGGACAAGCGGCAAAGAATGTACGGCTTTGTCCGCAAGCAGGTAGAGGTGGGACGACAAGTTTACATAATATGCCCCGCGGTAGAGGAGGGGGAGACCGCCGACCTGAAGGCGGTGACCGCCTACGCCAAAGAGCTGGCGGAAAAGGTCTTCCCCGACCTGCGCCTGGGGCTTGTCCACGGCAGGCTGAAGAGCAGGGATAAGGAGGCGGCGATGGCCGCCTTTGCCGCAGGGGAGATCGACGTGCTGGTGTCCACCACTGTGGTGGAGGTGGGGGTGGACGTGCCCAACGCCAGCTTGATGGTCATCGAGAACGCGGACCGCTTTGGCCTGAGTCAGCTCCACCAGCTCCGGGGCCGGGTGGGCCGGGGAGAGTGGCAGTCCACCTGTGTGCTGGTCAGCTCCAACCGCTCCCCGGAGACCAGGGAACGGCTAAAATACTTCTGCTCCACCACCGACGGCTTCCAGATCGCGGAGAAGGACCTGGAGCTGCGGGGACCCGGCGATTTCTTTGGCCAGCGGCAGCACGGTCTGCCCGCCATGAGGGCTGCCGACCTGGCGGGGGATACCCGGGTGCTGAAGCAGGCCCAGGACGCCGCGGCAGAGCTGCTGGAGGCCGACCCCGGTCTGGCGGAGCCGGAGCACCGGGGGCTGATGGCGGCGGTGAAGCGACTCTTCGCCGAGGATGGAGACATCTTCAATTAAAAAGGGTGCGTTGCAGTTTTTTATTCTGCAACGCACCCTTTTTGTTATGCTGAAAGGACAGTGGAAGGCAGCCAAAACAGTTCTCTGTTCTGGCTCCACTCACGTTATCGCCTTCTCTTCGGCGGTATATCATTCATTGGTGTGACACGGCAATTCTTATTGCCCGATCATAATATTCAGAATCTCCACATCCGTGACGGCCATCCCGACCTTGCCTACCCGGCCAAAGTTGCGGATGGTCTGTTCATAGTCCCGCTCCACAAGGCCTTCGCCGTAAGAGAAGACACGCCCGCGCTTGGCCATTTCATAGCCCAGCAGCCCAGCGTTTACCGCAGAGGCGATCTTGGCCGCACAGGAGGCCTTGGCTCCGTCACAGACGATCCCTCCCGTATTTCCCAATGTGTTGATGATGGTCCTGCCGATCAAATCATAGTCGGCTCCCCCCAAATAGGCCACACCGCAAGCGGCAGCTGCACCGGCGGAGACCGCTCCACAGTATGCGGAAAGGTTTCCGATATACCGCTTCTGGTGTATGGCAATGAGATTGGTAAGTACCATTGCCCGGATCAGCTTTTCCCGTGAGGCGTTCCATGCCTGTGCGTAAGTCACCACAGGCAGCGTGCAGGTAATACCCTGGTTACCGCTGCCGGAGTTGATGACTACCGGCAGGGCACAGCCATTCATCCGGGCATCAGAGCCGGCCGCCGCCCGAGCAATAGCCTGGGTCCGCAAGTCCTCCGGGGAAAGTTCCAGCAGCGTTTTGCCCACACAGGCCCCGTATTCACGCTGCAGGCCCTCCGCTGATATGGCATTGTTATACTGGATCTGGAGGTCAATCAGCTCTTCCACATCAGACAGTGCCACAGCATCCGCAAAGGCAATAATATCCCTTATATTCAGCTGAGATTTATCTCCGCACTCAGCGGTTTGGATATCGTCGGCATCAAGCAGGACCTGGCCGTTCTTTTCCAGATAGGAAATATGGTTGTGCCTGGTCTTGAGTTCCACCAACACTCTGTCAGTCCCGGCGGCAGCCTCAATGCGGATAAAAAGATTCTCCACTCCCTCTTGTAGTTCACAAGTACAGAGCTTTTGAGCGTTGAGCCGTCGAACCTGCTCCACCGCCTCGGGAGTCACCTTGCTGATGACCTGAAGTTCCAGTTCCGGATCTCCGGCCAGGGCGCCCAGTATGGCAGCCACCTCCACACCCTTTTGCCCACCGGCATTTGGAACGTTGACTCCTTTCACATTTTTGATGATGTTTCCGCTGCACCGGGCAACCATCCGCTCCGGCATGGCCCCCAGCAGCTGACGGGCCTTGGCGGCGGCGTAGGCGATCGCAATGGGTTCCGTACAGCCCATTGCGGGGATCAGTTCTCCCCTCAGGATATTGAGGTAATTATCGTATTCCTGCTTATTCACAGCTTATCCTCTCCTTTGGTCAAAAGTGAGGGGCCTTGCACAGCAATGGCCCCTCACTTTCACAGTTGCAGTGTCAGAATGCTTACATCAGTTTGTACAAGCGGCTCAATCGGTCTCTTTTCCGGCCTTTCCGGCGCTCAGGTTTTCAAAGCCCCAGTAGACTAGATCGCCCACCACCAGAGCCCAGAAGGGAGCGCCCACGCCCAGGATCTTGATGCCGGAGCCGGCGGTCAGAAGGGCGAAAACGGCGCTGGTACAGTGCTTGGGATCGGCAAAAGCGTCTTTCACGGCCCCTTGGAACACACCCAGCATAGCAAGGCCGGTGACCAGGTATACAAAAACACTGGGGAACCCGGTAAAGAAGGCCACCAAGCTGGGATAGAAGGGAGCGACCAGCGTCCAAATCAAGCCAAAGAGGACGCTGGCAGTCCAGCGCCCCTCCCGCTTGCCCGCCTCAGGAGAAGCGCAAATGGCGGTCACGGGGCCGGCCATGTTGCAGTTGCACTGTGCAAAGAACCCACCGAGAACACCGCCCACGCCGGAAACAGCGGTCATGGTATTAAGAGAGGGATCGTAGTTCTCGGCCCGCAGGGCGCCATAGGCTTGGGCATTTTCGGCACCCAGCACCAGAGCGGTAAGAGGAATGGTCAGGGAGAGGAACACCTGAGGAAAATTCCGGGTAAAGGCAGGCAGAATGATCCGAGGCGCCATGAACTGGGGCGCAAAAGCGGGCATGGCAAAACCGGTGGCGATGTAATAGCCAACGCCAATGATCAAAACTGCCAGAACGGCAGGAAACTTGTGCAGGAACTTCTTGCAGAGGAAGAACACGGCCAGAGCAAGGATGCCCAGGACAGGTTCACTGCCCAGAGGCTTCACGGCATTCATGGACAGGGAGAGGAAAGCGCCGCCCACCATGCCCATGACCACAGATGTGGGCAGAAGCTTTACCACCTTGTTCATCAATCCAGTGGCAGCCAGGATCAGAAGCAATATACCGGAGGCTACAGAGCCTGCTGCCGCCTCAGCAATGGAGTACTGGCCGGCTGCCATAAACCACACGGCGCAGCCGGTCATGGATGCGCAGATGGCCATGGGCTTGCGGTAGTAGAACCCGACTATGATCCCCAGAATGCCGCAGGAAAGGATCAGACCGACAAGGAATTTGTCGGCATCAGACACCAGCACACCACCGGCCTCCGCCATAGCATACACACTGATCATCAGCGTAAAGGACAGAATGGCCCCGACAAGGGCCGCGCTCGCAGACGCAAAGGAGACATCATGGGCAAAATCTTTGAGACCGTGTTTAAAGCCAGGACCCTTTTCAAATAGTGTCATTTTACTTCCTCCCCAATTAATTTTTCTTTCAGATATGACAAAATGCGATGCGCGCATGGACTGCCGGGTCAGGAAAAGGTCTCAGGGGTAACAGTACGGTAAACGATCCCGTTGCGTTCCATGTCAAAGGTCTCCTTGACTGTCCGGATAAGTTCCGGTTCCGTCAGCAGGCGAACTCCGGCCAGAGCCAGCACCTTAGCCGCATAGACCATGCTCTGTTGACCCATGGAGTTTCCGGCGCAGGCAGTGAACTGCCATGTGTGGCAGGCGGCGTTCATGGGAGCGGCAGCTACCCCGATCTGGGCCGTTGGAACGATCCAGCTTACGTCTGACAGATCGGTAGAGCCCGGAATCGCGCCGCAAGTCTCTGACAATGGCTTGATGCCCTCGTGGAGCGGAGCGTCGCCTCCCATAGCTGTTCGGGCAAATTCACGGTCACTTTCACTCCATCCCGGCAGGGGAATGGCTTTCATGCAATTATGGAGTAGCTCGTGGAGGGGACGGTTAGGCAACACATCCCAACAGCCGGTCTCCAGTTGTATCTCCACTGTAGTTCCGGTCATCAGGGCAGCCCCCCGGGCGACATCACAGATCCGTTGAAAGGTGTCATCCACTACCATCCGGTTCCTTGCCCGAACATAATACCAGGACTGCGCCAGTGGAGGGACCAGATTAGGTTGTCCTCCGCCATTGGTGATCGTGTAGTGGATACGCACATCATCCATGACGTGTTCCCGAAGATAATTGACGCCTACATTCATCAGCTCCACCGCATCCAGAGCAGAACGACCCATCTCAGGGCTTGCGGCGGCATGCGCGGCTATGCCGTGGAAGCAACAGCTTTACCTGCGCCAACGGAAGGAAGCTCTTTCTGCGTAGAGAGACCACCGAGCTCCGGGAGGGGCAGGAAGTGACCACAGCCTGGTACTGCTGTGAGGACTGCACCGACTGTCCATACAGGGGCCAATACTGTCAGGCGAAGGACCCGGACCAGCCAAAAGAGCTGAAGCTGCGAAAGACCTTCTGGGAAAAGAGAGCAGGATCCCAGAAAAATATAGAGACAGAACGACGGGTCCATCTGCGGTTATGCCGCTCCATTCAGGTGGAGGGGGCTTTTGGCCTACTCAAAAATGATTTTGGCTTCCGGCGCTTTTTGACCAGGGGAAAGCAGAATGTACGCACAGAGCTATTCTTTCTTGCGTTGGCCTTCAACTTAAAAAAGTTGTATATGAAGAGGGAAAAGGGGCGACTGCGGACCCAGCTTTCCGTGGTGATGATAGCATAGAGAGAAAACAGCTAAATATTTCCACATAAGGAACCAGAAGATCTTCTGGGGTCCGGTTTTTATCCACTCGCTTCCACTTTTGTACCTGTTTTGTGAAAATCTGAACTCGCATTTCTTGCGTTTCCTTAAAAAGTGGGGCTGTTGCAGAGAGTTTATTCTGCAACAGCCCCGTTTTTCATGTTAAGGGTCAAAAATAGGTCCCGGCGGAGATGAGGGATTTGTTCAGGTCTTCCCGGTAGTCGGGATCGGCAGGGTCCAGAGAGTTGATACACACCCCGTCACTGCCCGCCTTGCCGGTGGAGTGGATATACCTGCCGTCTCCCAGGTAGAGGGCGATGTGGCCGGGGAAGTAGAGCAGGTCAGCGGGTTTGATCTCCTCACGGCGGATGGGGCGGATGGGGAAGCCGTCCATGAGCCGGGCGTCCCGGTAGATAACGATGCCGTTGAGAAGGTAGCTCATGGAGGTAAGTCCTGAGCAGTCAATGCCCAGGGGGCTTTTGCCGCCCCAGCGGTAGGGGGTGCGCCAGTAGAGCATGGCCGTGTCACAGATGCGCTGCCGCAGCTGCCGCTCAGGCAGACGGACGGGAGTATCATAGTAGGTATCCAGCCAGGCCGAGCGGACGTAGCCCTCGGCGCCGTCGGGGAGGGAGACCAGCTGCCAGCCGTTGGGGGAGCCGGTCTCAGGGTCGGTCTCCGGTGGCTCTGTGACAGCCACCACCGCGCCCAGGGGGAGTGTGACCAAGGGCCAGGATTGATATTTGGGCTGAGCGAGCACGTCGCAGAAATTTTTGTGGAGCACCACCCTTTTGGGCAGTGCCGCCCAGTCCCGGGCCGAGGCGTCGGCTGTCACCAGAGCCTGAGTGGGGGCGTAGCCCTCATAGCGGTAGTGGGTGCGGACCCGCCAATAGCCGGGGGTGGTCTGCTCCAGTACCTCCACCACCATGCCGAAGAGCGCTTCATCGGAGAGCTCGCAGTCGGAGCGGGGCTGGGTCATCAGAGGGCAGACGGGAGAATTTACAACGCCTTTCATACCAGCGCCTCCAATGTCTTCTCATCGGCGTCCATGACCACGGTGCGGCCCAGGGGCAGGGACATGGTGGGAGTGGAGTGGCCGCAGGACAGACCGCTGAGTACCGGCTTGCCGCAGGGGAGGACCACCTCCCGGAGAATTTCAGGAATTTCCAGGGTCTTTTCCGGGTCCTCCGGCGGGCAGTCGGTCCAATAGCCCAACAAAATACCGGCACAGTCGTCAAACTTCCCGGCGTTGCGCAGTTGGGTGAGCATTCCGTCCAAGCGGTAGGTCTTCTCGCCCACGTCCTCCAGGAAGAGGATCTTTCCCCTGGTATCCAGCTCCCAGGGCGTGCCCAGGCTATCCCGGACCAGGGAAAGGTTGCCGCCGCAAAGCGCGCCGCGGGCCTTGCCGCTTTGCAGCGTCTCTACGGTATCCCCCATGGGCAGAGGTCCGGTGAGGGCGCCGAAAAGGGCGCGGCGGAGGTAGGTCATGGTGAACTCATCGGTCTCCTTGTACCATTCGGTGGAGGGCATGGGGGTGTGGAAGGTGGGCATATGGCAGCGCTGGTTGAGGGCAATGTGGAGGGCGGTGACGTCGGAGTAGCCGCAGAACACCTTGGGGTGCCGGGCAATGTCCCGCCAGTTCAGCAGGGGGAGGATACGGTTGGCTCCGTAGCCGCCCCGGATGCAGAGGACGCCCTGAACGGAGGCGTCGGCAAAGGCGTCCTGGAGGTCCTTGGCTCGTTGGGCGTCATCGGCGGCAAAATATCCGTGTCGGTTTACATAATAGCAAGAAGGATAGACCACCGGATCCAGGCCAAGAGCCTTCACCGCCTGGATGGAAGGCTCCAGTCGCTCTTCTGGCACAGCGGAGGAGGCGCAGAGCAGGGCTACCCGCGCGCCGGGGTATAAGGAAAGAGAAGTTGACATAATATCACCTCGGAGAGAAATGCAGGGGCGGATGGTATCCGCCCCTGCGGCGTTGAATGGGCTTATTGGCCCAAAGCTTTCCGGTATCCGTCCAGCTCCCTGTGGCTGCCCCGGACGAAATGGCCCGGCTCCAGCTCCTCCCAGAGGGGCGGGTCCTTCTCAGTATACCCATGACAGCTTGGGTCGTAGACCAGGAGTTTTTTCTCCCGCTCAGCCACGGGGTCGGGCATGGGAATGGCGGAGAGGAGGGACTGGGTATAGGGGTGGAGGGGGTGGGCAAAGAGCTGCTCGCTGCCGGCAAGCTCCATGAGCTTGCCCTTATAGATGACGCCGATCCGGTCAGAGATAAAGCGCACCACGCTGAGATCGTGGGCAATGAAGAGATAGGTGAGGCCCCGCTCCTGCTGGAGCCGGGACATCAAATTCAGCACCTGTGCCCGGATGGATACGTCCAGGGCGGAGATGGGCTCGTCGGCAATAATGAACCGGGGGTCCATAATAAGGGCACGGGCAATGCCGATGCGCTGGCGCTGGCCGCCGGAGAACTCGTGGGGAAAGCGGCTGGCGAACTCGGGGAGGAGGCCCACGGCGGAGAGGGCGCGGGATACCTTCTCCCGGCGCTGGGCCTCGGAGAGGTGGGAATGGAGGTTATAAAGACCCTCGGAGACGATATAGTCCACCTTGGCCCGCTCGTTGAGGGAGGCCATGGGGTCCTGGAAGATCATCTGGATATTCTGGATGACATAGCGGTCCACCTCCCGGCTCACCCTGCCGGATATGACCTGGCCGTCATAGGTCACGGTGCCCCCGGAGACGGGATTTACCCGGATGATGGCCCTGCCGATGGTGGTTTTGCCGGAGCCGGACTCTCCCACCAGGCCAAAGGTCTCTCCCTGGTAAATGTCAAAGGAGACCCCGTCCACGGCGGTAAAGGGATGGCGGCGGGAGCCAAATGTGACCTTCAGGTCTTTGACCTCCAGCAGCTTTTTATTCTCAGCCATGGGGATAGCCCCCTTTCTGCCGCAGGGAGCGGATATGCTCAGGGGGTTCCACCTTGGGTGCTCTGGGGTCCAGCAGCCAGGTCCGGGCCTTGTGGTAGGGGCTTACCTCGAAGAAGGGGGGGCGCTCCAGAAAATCAATGTTCAGGGCCTGGGGGTTCCGGGGGGCGAAGGCGTCGCCGTGGATCTCATAAAAGAGGTTGGGAGGAGTGCCTTGAATGGAGTAAAGGTCCTGGCCCTTTACCCCCAGCTGGGGAAGGGAGGAGAGCAAGGCCCAGGTGTAGGGGTGTTTGGGATCGTAGAAGACCTCCTCGCACCTGCCCACCTCCACAATATCCCCGGCATACATGACGGCGATGCGGTCAGCCACATTGGCCACTACGCCCAGGTCATGGGTGATGTAAATGGTGGTCAGCTCCAGCTTTTTCTGAAGGGCTTTGATGAGGTGGAGGATCTGGGCCTGAATGGTCACGTCCAGGGCGGTGGTAGGCTCGTCGCAGATGAGCACCTTGGGGCGGCAGGCTACGGCAATGGCGATGACCACCCGCTGGCGCATACCGCCGGAGAACTCGTGGGGGTACTGCTTATAGCGCCGCTCCGGCTCGTCGATGCCCACGGCAGCAAGGGCCGCTATGGCGGCCCTTCTGGCCTCCTCGCCCTTCAGCCCTTGATGGAGAAGGACTGCCTCCATGATCTGGTCTCCCACCGTCTTCAGAGGGTTCAGAGAGGTCATAGGGTCCTGCATGACCATGGCGATCTCCTTGCCCCGGATGGAGAGCCACTGCCTTTCGGTGGTGAAGGTGGTCAGGTCCTTGCCGTCATACCAGATATGCCCTCCGGCGATAATACCGTTGGCGTCCAGAAGGCCCATGGCGGACTTGGTGAATACGCTCTTGCCCGAGCCGGACTCGCCCACGATGGCCAAGGATTCCCCGCGGTATACGTCCAGAGAGACCCCCCGAATGGCGTTGAGCACCTGCCCCCGAAGGGAGAAGCGGATGTCCAGGTCCTGGAAGGAGAGGATGACGTTGTTATCCATGTTCAACCCTCCTCAATTTATGTGATTTTTCGGGTCGGCGGCGTCCGCGAAGGAGTTGCCGATGATATAGAAGGAGATGGTGATGAGGGCCAGTACCGCCACAGGGAAGTAGAGCTGATACCGCAGGGCGGGGATGGTCATCAGCTCCCGGCCGGTCTGGATCAGGTTGCCCAGGGAGGGGGTGTCCAGCGGCAGACCGATGCCGATATAGGTGACAAAGACCTCGTTGCCGATGGCGGAGGGGATGGCCAGGGCCATGCGCATGGTGATGACGCTGACCAGGTAGGGCAGCAGGTTGCGGAGGATGACCCGCCGGGTGGGGGTGCCCAAGCACCGGGAGGCCAGGTTGTAGTCCCGGTCCCGGATGATGATGATCTGGTTGCGGATGAACCGGGCCATCCCCAGCCAGCCCGTCAGGCACAGGGCGAAGATGATGGTGGATACGCCGGGGTTGAGTACATAGGAGATGAGGATGAGGAGCAGGGTCTGGGGGATGTTGTCGAAGACGTTATAAAGCTCGGTGAAGAAAAAGTCCAGCTGCCGCACATAGCCCCAGAGCACCCCCATGAGGATGCCGAGAACGGCCTCCACACAGGCCACGGTGAAGCCGATGAAGAGGCTGGTGCGGGTGCCGGACCAGATCCTGGCCCAGATGTCCTGCCCCAGATTGTTGGTGCCGAAAATGAAGCCCTGTTCTCCGGGCTGGAGGTTGGCAAGGGTACGGCCATTGTCGTTGTAATGGATCAAAATAGGGTCCCGCTGATTAGGGAGATAGGGCTGAATAAAGGTGAAGGCCAGGGTGACGGCCAGCACCAGAAGGAAAAAGACCGCCACCTTGTTTTTGAAGAAGGCCCGCAGGGTGGAGCGCCAATAGGAATAGTCGGAGTAGCCGCCCTGCTCGGCGGCGTCGGCGTTGAAGGGGGCAAAGGAAAACAACTCCTCATTGCTCAGCTCCGGGGAGGAGAGCTCCTTCTTCAGCCGCTCACCCAGCTTGCCGTCCAGGGACTCGGTCCTTTTGTCCCGGTGGGACTGAAAAACATGTCGTTCCATTATCGGGCAGCCTCCTTCTGGGACAGAGTGATCCGTGGGTCCAGAAGGGCCATCAGCAGATCGCCGAAGAGAAGGCCCAAGATGGAGATGGCGGCGTAAATGATGACCAGGGCCTGGACCAGAGTGTTGTCCTGGCGCTTGATGGCGGCCACCAACAGCCCGCCCATGCCGGGGACGGAGTACAGGCTCTCCACGTAGAGCGAACCCATCAGAGTGAAGAGGATGGAGTTGGGAATGTACTGGATGAGGGGCACCATGGCGTTGCGGAAGATGTGGTTCCGGGAAATTTGAGCGCTGGGAACACCCTTGGCCCTGGCCAGCTTGATATAGTCCTTGTTGGCCTCGTCCACCATATACCGCCGCAGCCACATGGCGTAATAGGCAATGTTGCCGATGGACAGGGAGAGGATGGGCAGAATGTAGCTGCGGTAGTCTCCCAGAGTGAAGAGCATGGGCAGCTTCAAGGTCCAGTCTCCAAACTTGAGGATGCCCTGAGAGCCTGCAAACTGGATGAGAATGTGATATACCGCCGCGGGCACTGCCTGGACGATCACGATGAACACCGTGCCCAGCTTATCCCCGATTTTCCAGCGGGTCCGGGCGCTGCGGCCCATGAGGACGCCCAGGGGAAGGCCCAGGAACAGGGCAATGGTGAGGGAGATCAGTCCCAGTTGGAGGGAGATGGGCATCTTCTCCGCCACGATCTCATTGATGGAGACCCCCTTGCGGTAGCGGTTGGAGGTGCCCAGGTCCCCGGAGAGGAGCTGCTTGCCGAAATTCCACAGCTGCTTGGGCAGTGGGTCCTTCAGTCCAAGCTTGGTGAGGCCCACGTCGATCTGGGTCTGGGAGAGCTTGTCAAAGTTCTCAAAATACCCCTCGATGGGCATGAGCCGCAGCAGGGAAAAGAGAATGGTGGTGATGATGGCCATGGTGAGAAGTGACCGCAGCACCCGTTTTAAGATGTATTTCGGCATAGAGAGAAAACCTCCTTGCTGTGGGCGGACCCGCAGGGCTGTCCCTGCAAAAGAAAGAGCGGATGGGCGAAGCCAAGGCGTACGGACCTCTCTGGAGGGGCCCAGACGCCCGGGCTCCGCAACGTCGTCCCCCGGCCCCCCTTTGTGGGGGGCCGGGGGCGTCGCGGAGGGTACGGGAAAATGTGTGAGATCAGCTGGCGGCCAGAGCGGCGTCGCGCTCGGTGAGCCACTGGTCATAAGCGGCCTGGAACTCCTCCATGCCCATGGCCTTGTCCAGCAGGTGCTGGCCCTTGAAGCGGTAGTTGGCAAAGCCGAAGGGAGCGTACTGGCCCTCAAAGGGGTTGAGCTTAGAGAAGGAGTACTCCCGGGAGGAGGTGTGGATGGGGATGGCGAAGCCGTGATCCAGCAGAATGGCCTCGGCCTTGGCAAAGGTCTCGTACCGGGCCTCCTCGTCGTTGGTGATCTTCAGGGCGGTGGCTACCAGGTCCAGGTACTCCTGATAATAAGCCTGGGTCTCGGGGTCCTCGCTCTTGAAAATGAAGCTATAGGAGGAACCCTCCTTGAAGGGGTCTACGATGAAGGCGGAAGCGTCGGCAAAGTCGGCGCCCCAGTTGCACTTCATCAGGCCGTACTTGCCGGCGCGGCGGATGGCGCCCAGGAAGCCGGTATCGGGACCGGCCTCTACGATCACGTCGATGTAGTCGGCGCCCAGGGTGTTTTCCAGCTGCTGCTCCACCAGCTGGCACTCATCGGCCCAGTTGGCGGTGGTGGGATTGTAGCGGACATAGACCTTCACCGGGAAGGTGGCGCCCTCGGCGCTCAGCTCCGCCATGGCCTTCTGCTTGTACTCCAGGGCCTTGGCAGCGTCAAAGGTGTCGCCGTCGGTGTACTTGTCCAGACCGCCATAGTAGGCGTAATCCTTGCTGGCGGAGGCGAAGGACAGGGGGGTGATGGTGTTGCTCACCAGAGCCTCGGGCTCCTCGGAATCGTAAACCTGCAGGGCGTTGACCCGGTCCAGAGCGTGGACGATGGACAGGCGGAAGTTTTCGTTGTTGACCGCCTTCTTCCAGTTCTCCGGCTCATACTCGGCGTCAAAGTTGGGATCAAAGTTAAAGAGATACCAGTAGGAGTAGGAGGTGTCGGGACGGCTGCAGCGGATCTGGTCGGGGTAGGAGGCCATGAGGCTGCTGAGCAGGTTGGAGCTGATGGTGGCCTCGTCCACCTCGCCCTGAAGGAACATGGTGGTGGACAGGGTGCTGGCCTCGGCGTTATAGGTGCGCTGGATGGTGTCGATATACACCTTGTCCTTGTCCCAATAAGCGGCGTTCTTGCTCAGCACCTGCTGGACCTGGGGCTGGAAGTCGGAGAGAACGTAGGGCCCGCAGTAGAGCAGGTTGTCCGCGTCGGTGCCGAACTTGTCCCCGCACTTGGCAAGGAAGTCGCCATTGACGGGCATGAAAGCGCTCCAGCACAGCATGGACAGGAAGTAGGGGCAGGGGGCGTCCAGAGTGAAGACCAGGGTGTAGTCGTCGGTGGCCTTTACACCGATGTCCTCCTTGGCCACGGGGGCTACTTCCTTGATGACCTCGCCGTCCTCGTCCAGCTTGGCGGGCTGACCGTTCTCATCCACGCCGTCGGTGGCGGTCTCCAGCTTCAGGAGATAGGCGGTGTACTCAAAGTAGTTGTGGGCGTTGGTGACCTGGGCCACATCCCAGTTATACTCGCTGCCGGAGTCGTTGTTGGCGTCCAGGATGTAGTAGGCGGCGTCCACCCAGTCCTGGGCCTTGACCTCGGCCACTTCGGCGCCGGTCTTGTCCACCCACTTCACGCCCTTGCGGATGTGGAAAGTCCACTCGCTGGCGTCGGCGTTGGACTCCCACTTCTCGGCCAGGGAGGGCTGGGCCACGCCGTAGCGGTCATACTCGATGAGGGTGTCCACCACGTTGGCAGGGATGCGGAGGTTTTCAAAAGTGGTGGTGGTCAGGTAGTTCATGGTCTCCACCTCGCTGGCATAGAGCATGCGGTAGGTGACGGCAGAGGCCGGGTCGTTGCCGCCGGGGGCGGCGCTGCCCTTGACTTCCTCATCGCCCTTCTTGCCGCAGGCAGCAAGGCTCAGGACCATGGCCCCGGCCAGCAGGAGGGACAGGCTTCTCTTCCAATGCTTCATATTTCGCTTCCTTCTTTCCGTTGAAAATTTGGGTCTCATATTATTACAAAAGGGTCGTGCCCTAATGCATGCTCAATGCCAGTCGGTGCAGGGAATATCCCGGACGCCCACGCCGCTGTCCGCGCTCATGTGCACCCAGGCCCCGTTGAAGACCGGCCCGCCGGGGAGGGGCGGGGTGGCGCAGAGGGAGGGGCCGTCCAGGTCGGCCATGGTGATGCAGTCCCTGGCGGCGCAGAGATGGGCGGCGGCGGCCACCGACACCTGGCTTTCCAGCATACAGCCGATCATACACTCCACTCCGTGCTGCTGGGCCAGGTCGCAGATCTTCAGCGCGTTCCAGATGCCGCCGGTCTTCATCAGCTTGATGTTGATGTAGTCGGCGGCCCGGAGGGCGATGATGTTGGCGGCGTCTGTGGGGGAGAAGACCGCCTCGTCGGCCAGAATGGGGGTATCCACCTGCCCGGTGACATACTTCAGCCCCGCCAGGTCCAGGGCGGGCACAGGCTGCTCCACCAGATGGATGTCAAGGCCCTTATCCTCCATGGTCTTGATGATGGCTACCGATTGGGCGGCGGTCCAGCCCTGGTTGGCGTCTACCCGGAGCGTGACCTTCGGCCCTACCGCTTCCCGGATGGCGGCAATGCGCTGCACGTCGGCCACGCCCTCTTTTCCCACCTTGACCTTCAGGATGGAAAAGCCCTTTTCAACAGCCTCCATGGAGTCCCTCACCATCTCGTCCACTGAGTTTACCGAAATGGTGATGTCGGTCTCAAAGCTGGTTTTGGCTCCGCCCAAAAGCTGGTAGAGGGGCTTTCCCTGGGCCTTGGCCCAGAGGTCGTAAAGGGCCATGTCCACCGCTGCCTTGGGGGTGGTGTTGTGGACCATGCAGCCATTGAGCTTTGTCATGACGGCGTCCAGATCGTCCAGGTCCATGCCGACGATGGCGGGGCGTATGTAGTCCTGGATGGCGCAGAGGATGGAGCCGGTGGTGTCCCCGGTGATGACGGCGGTGGGAGGGGCCTCGCCGTAGCCCATGGTCCCGTCGTCGCCCACCACCCGGACCACTATGTCCTCAATGCGCTCCACCGTCCGCAGGGCGGTCTTGAACGGGTGGGCCAGCGGCAAACTCAGGCTGCCGAGCTGAATATCGACGATCTTCATCGCGCATCCCCCCTGAAAATGAGACACGGACGCTTTCCTGAGAAAGCGTCCGTGAATGAAAAAGCAATATGTGGTATCACTTTGACAAACCAGGATAGCGCTCCACAGAAGCTGTGGCAGTCCGGCGGGTATTCCCCGACGGCCCAGGCAGGAAACGGCAGGCACCGTTGCCCCCCTCGGCGGCGCTCCCTTTCCCCGGCGGCTGTCCTGGCCGTGTTTCGGGTACTCTTGAGAACCGCACCTCTATCAGGTTTTTAATTACCATTTATCATAGCATGAAACCCATATTCTGTCAAGAAAAAGCGTTGACAAAGGCGCGGCCTTTATCAGGGCTTTGCGGGGCTTGACCTCTCGTCGCCGTCGGACTTGCGTTTCTCTCCCAAGTGTGGTATAGTCCCATTTATAGGACTGAGAAATTGTTATCATCATCTCAGAAGGGGGGAATATCCATGGCAAAGCAGAGCAATCAGAAGACCAAGCTGCTCATTCTCTGGCGGGAGCTTTTGCGCAGAGGGGACGAGGAGAAGCCCATCCCCACCAACCAGCTCATCGAGACCCTTGCCCGGGAGGGGGTCAGCGCCGAGCGCAAGAGCGTCTACGCCGACATGGAGGCCCTGCGGGAGTTCGGGCTGGACGTTCAGTTCCGCAAGGGGAAGGACGCGGGATGGTTTGTAGGACAGCGGGAGTTTGAGCTGGCGGAGCTAAAGCTGCTGGTGGACGCCGTCCAGTCCTCCCGGTTCATCAGCCGGAAAAAGAGCGCCGCCCTCATCAAAAAGCTGGAGGCGCTGACCAGCGAGAACCAGGCCAGGCAGCTCCGGCGGCAGGTCTATGTGGATAACCGGGTGAAGACGGGCAATGAGAGCGTTTATTATGCCATCGACAAGCTCCATACCGCCATCGGGAGCAACCGGGCTGTGAGCTTTCAGTATTTTGACTATGACGTTCACAAGGAAAAGGTCTTCCGCCGGGAGGGGAAGCGGTATCTGGTCTCCCCCTACGGCCTCATCTGGAGCGACGAGAACTACTATCTGGTAGGCTGGGATCACGCCAAGGGGGAGCTGCGCCACTACCGGGTGGATAAGACCGCTGATCTGACCGTCACCGGCCTTGCCAGAGAGGGGGACGAGGGCTGCAAAAGCTTTGACCTGGCGGAATATGGCCAGCGGCATTTCCATATGTTCTCGGGCAAGGAGGCCAAGGTGCGCCTGCGCTGCCGGGACGAGGCACGATTCGTCAATATCATGCTGGACCGCTTCGGCATGGACGCCATGCTGATCCCCGACGGGGAGGGCTATTTTGCCCTGACGGTGGACGCAGTGGTCTCCCCACAATTTTACGGCTGGCTCCTGGGCCTGGGGGAAGGCGTGGTCCTCACCGGTCCGGCATGGGCGGCGGAGGAGTATGCCGCCAGGCTCCGGGGGGCGTTGGAGAGCTATACGTAGGGGCGGCTATCAGCCGCCCGGATGATAGAACCGCCCCTTACTCCCAGCTCCCCCATGCCTCGGGACAGTAGCCCACCGTAGCCAGCTTGCCGTTGCGGACCACCGGGGTCTTGATGAGCTTCGGGTCTTCCAAGAGCTTTTCCAGCTTGTCCTGGTCATAGGCCAGGTATTGGAGCAGGGCGGCGTCGGGGTTTTTCCAGTCTACCAGCGCCTCCAGACCCACGGCCCGGGCCACGCTGGTCAGCTCCTTCTGGCTCATGCCGTAGCGGAGCAGGTCCACCGCCTGGAACTTGATCCGCCGCTCCTTGAAATAGCGCTCCGCCTTTTTGGTGTCGAAGCACTTTGACTTACCGAAAATTTGAATATTCATAAGCGTTGAGCCTCCCATACGGAAACGGGGCGGACGTATACCGGCGTCCCTCTATACTTTACCCGACTTTGCAGCATTTGTAAAGCCGGGTAAATTGCTTTTTTCGGGCCATACTAAGCACCATCATAAAAAAGGTGGTGCTTTGTTATGAAAGCGGTTATCCTGGCGGGGGGAGAGGGCAGCCGGCTGCGTCCCCTGACCCTGGGCCGGCCCAAGCCCATGACCCCCCTCTTTGGAAAGCCGGTGCTGGGCCACATCCTGGACCTGCTGCGCCTGAGCGGGATCAACGAGGCGGCCATTACCCTCCGTTACCTTCCTGCCGCAGTCACCGACCACTTTGGCGACGGCAGCGAGTACGGTATGCGCCTTCGCTACTTTGTGGAGGACACCCCTTTGGGGACGGCGGGGGGCGTGAAAAAGTGCATGGACTTTTTGGGCGAAGAGGACTTTCTGGTCATCAGCGGGGACGCAGTGTGCGACCTGGATCTAAAAGCCCTCTGCTCCCTGCACAAAAGCCGCCGGGCGGTGGCCTCCCTGGCCCTGTGCCGCCGGGATGAACCTCTGGAATACGGCCTGGTACGCACAGACCGGGAGAACCGGGTGCTGGGCTTTGTGGAGAAGCCGGGCTGGGGGCAGGTGGATACGGAGCTTGTCAACGCGGGGATCTATATCCTCTCCAAGCGGGCAATGGATATGGTGCCGGAGAACACCCCCTACGACTTTGGCAAGGAGCTGTTTCCCGCCCTCCTGGCGGCAGGGGAGCCGCTTTATGGCTGGGAGATACCGGGTTACTGGCAGGATATGGGCGACTGCGGGGCCTATCTGGAGTGCGTCCAGGACGCCTTGAGCGGCAAGGTCGATCTGGACCTGACCGCGGGACGGACCTCCGCTCCGGTCCCAGCGGGGGTGGAGCTTCGGCAGCCCTGCTGGATCGCTCGGCGGGTGAGCCTTGCCCCCGGCTGTATTATTGGGCCATATACTGTTCTGGGCGAGGGCAGCGCGGTGGAGACCGGCGCGGTGGTGGAGAGGTCGGTGCTGCTGGGGGCCGCCGTGGGCGAGGGGGCCGAGGTCAACGGGGCCATCCTCTGCAAAAATTCCGCCGTCCACAGCCGGGCCATGGTGGGTCCGGGAGCCGTTCTGGGAGAAGGAGCCGTGGCGGGCAGCGAAGCTATCGTCGCCCCCGGCGTCAAACTCTGGCCGGGGAGAAGAGCCGCTGAGGGCGGACGCTGTACCGCCTCCCTGGTCTCCGCCGGGGCTGACGAGCCGCTGCGGTTCACCGCGGCAGGGGCCATCCGGGGTGTGGTGGAGGAAGACCTGAGCGCCGGGGCTATGCTCTCGTTGGGGGCGCTGTTGGGAGAAAAGGGGCCGGTGGGCATCGGCTGGGCCGGGGGCAACGGTGCGGGAATGCTGGCCCGGGCGTTGAGCTGCGGCGTCACCGCCGCCGGAGGCATGGCGCTTCTGAACGACGCTCCCTGCGCCTCCGCCGGGGCGTGGTTGGGGCAATATTACGGGCTGCCGGGCAGCGTTTTCATTCAGCAGGACGGAGACAGGGCGGAGGTCCGGCTCTTTGACAGCCAAGGCTTGCCCCTGCCCCGGAGCGAACAGAGAAAGCTGGAGGGCGCCCTTCTCCGGGGAGAGGGCAGCCGGGTCTCCGGGACCAGGGTAGGCGGTGTGGAGACGGTGGCGGGAGTACGCTCCAGCTATGCCGCTGAGTGTGCCCGGCAGGTCCGCTCCCTGGGGAGCGCGGCCCAGGCGCCCAACGTGGCGGTGGAGCGGGGAGAGGGGGCCAACGCTGTCCTGGCCGCCGCTCTTACCGCCTTGGGGTGCCGGGTGCAGCGTGGCGTGGGCAAGGGCGTGCCCATCTTCTCCGCCGACTGGGGCGGCTTCCGCCTTACCGCCTGGGACGAAAAGGGAAAAATGGTAGCCCCCGACAAGCTGCTGGTGCTCCTGGCCCACATTGAATTTACCGGCGGTGAGGGCAGGGCCGCCCTGCCTGCCTGGGCGCCCGCCGCCGCCGAGAGCGTGGCCCAGCGCCGGGGCGGACGGCTTCTTCGTCTGGGCCGGGACGGAGTGGAGGCGGAGGAGCTTTGGCTGCGGCAGCCCTGGTTCCGGGACGCCGTTTTCGCTGCCTGCCGTCTATGCCAGTGGATGGGCCGGACGGGGGAGAGCCTGGAGGGGCTGTGCCGTAGCCTGCCCCGGTTTGTCACCGTCCGCCGGGAGGTGCCCCTTCACACCAGCCGTGGCCGGGTCATGGGAGGCGCGCTGCACAGTATGCCCGACGCCCAGAGCCAAGGGGAGGGGGTACGCCTGAGTACGGGAAAGGGGTGGGTCTATGTGGTGCCCTCCGGCTCCCGCAGCGTTCTGCGGCTTATCGCCGAGAGTGTCAGCGCGGAGGCGGCGGAGGAGCTTTGCGCCCAGGTGGAAGAAAAGCTGCGGGAGCTGGATGAGGAATAGAGTTGACAAATGAGAATTTTCTGGTATACTTTACCATCAATGTGTGCTATAATAAATTAGCATAGCTTTTGGCTTCTTGCATCCGCGCCTCATTTCAAGAGGCTCTTGCGGCGGATGCTGATATAAAGCAAAACCGGACAAGGAAAGAGGGCGCAGGGGCGGACATACAGGGCCGCCCCCGTGCGGTGCGGGGCACTTCCCCTTGTGGGGCAAGGCGCCCTCGCCCTGCCATGCCCTTTGGCTTTTCACGCTTGCGGATAGGCCATCCGCTCCTTGTCCTACATACCAACCTGTATGACTAAAGGAGTGTAATTTTAGACCTATGGCAGAAAAATTGAAGATCATCTCCCTCGGCGGTCTCAACGAGATCGGCAAGAACATGACCGTGTACGAGTACGGCAACGACATGATCGTGGTGGACGCCGGCATGGGCTTTCCCGACGACGATATGTACGGCATTGACGTGGTCATCCCCGATTTCAGCTACCTTATCAAGAACCGGGAGCGGATCCGGGGAGTGTTCATCACCCACGGCCACGAGGACCACATCGGCTCCCTGCCCTATCTTTTGCGGGAATTGAACGTGCCGGTGTACGCCACCCGGATGTCCGCGGGGCTTATCAAGCTGAAGCTGGAGGAGCACCACCTGCTGGGCAAGACCCGGCTCATCACCTGCGAGCCGGGGGAGACGGTGAAGGCGGGGAGGATCAGCGTGGAGTTTATCCACGTCAACCACTCCATCGCCGACGCGGTGGCCTTTGCCATCCGCACCCCGGTGGGCGTGTGCGTCCACACCGGCGACTTCAAGATCGACCCAACCCCGGTCTCCGGGGGCATGATCGACCTGGCCCGTTTGGGCCAGCTGGGCCAGGAGGGCGTGCTGTGTATGCTCTGCGATTCCACCAACGTGGAGAGTCCCGGCTACACCAAATCAGAAAAGAGCGTGGGGGCCTCCTTTGACGCCCTCTTCCGAGGCTGCGACGAGCGTATCATCGTGGCCACCTTTGCCTCCAATGTGGACCGCATCCAACAGATCATCTCGGTGGCCGCCAAATATGGCCGCAAGGTGGCCATCACCGGGCGGAGCATGGAAAACGCCATCAAGGTGTCCTCTGAGCTGGGCTACATGAGCATTCCCAGCGGAGTTCTGGTGGACCTGGCTCAGATCAAGGGCCTGCCCAAGAGCAAGGTGTGTATCGTCACCACCGGCAGCCAGGGAGAGACCATGTCCGCCATGACCCGCATGGCCTTCAATACCCATAAGCAGGTGGAGCTTCAGGCGGGAGACAGGGTCATCTTCTCCGCCTCGGCCATCCCCGGCAATGAAAATGCCATCGGCAACGTTATCAACGAGCTTTACCGCAAAGGGGCTGAGGTGGTCAATGAGCGTCACGCCGGGCTTCACGTCTCCGGCCACGCCTGCCAGGAGGAGCTGAAGATCCTTCACGGCCTGGTGAAGCCCCGGTTTTTTGTCCCGGTCCACGGTGAGCAGCGGATGCTGAAGATCCACGCCAAGCTGGCCCAGGAGATGGGGATGGACCCCAGGAACATCGTGGTGACAGACATTGGCAAGGTAATGGAGCTGGATCGGAACAGCATCAAGGTCAACGGCAGCGTGCCCTCTGGCCGGGTCTTTGTGGACGGCTACGGCGTAGGCGACGTGGGCGCGGTGGTCCTCCGGGACCGCAAGCATCTGGCCGAGGACGGCATGATCGTGGTGGTGGCCTCGGTGTCCTCCGCCGACGGCGGGCTGCTCTCCGGGCCGGACATCATCACCCGTGGTTTCATCTACGTCAAGGAGTCCGAGGCCCTTATGGCCGAGCTGCGGCAGGTGGCCGCCGAGACCCTGGAGAAGAGCCAGCGCGTCAACGGCTGGGATTGGAACGCCGTCAAGGCCGACGTCCGGGACGAGCTGAGCAATTACCTGTTCAAGAAGACCCACCGGAATCCGATGATTTTACCTGTTATTATGGAAGTGTGAAGAGCGGAGAGCCGGACAAGGAGCGACACTGGACTGGAGCGAGGGCGAGCGAAAAGCCGCATGGCGGCTTGTAGACCAGCCCGAGTCGGAGGGAAGTGGAGCGACTGTCATGGCCGGCTTGGAGCTTGACATGGCAACCCAAAGGAAACAAAAAGGCTGTCAGGAAATTTCCTGGCAGCCTTTTCATATTCACACTGGTTTACATAATTATAATACTTGCGGCCCGGGGATGACCCCTTTTTCAATGGGGCAGTCATAGCCCCCGGCGGCGGAGACGTTGAACTCCGTCCTGGCCTTTTGGAGCAGGGACGCATCCTCCATCAGGTCGGCTACGCTGCCCGCCAGGACCTTGGCGGCCAGGAGCACGCCCTTGTAGCCGATGGAGCTGCGGCCCAGGGACACATTCTGCCAGGAGTGGCCGGGGGAGCCGCTGGCCCAGGTCACGGCGGTAAATTGGGCGGTGGGGGTGAGCCAGCTCACGTCCCCCACATCGGTGGAGCCGGAGGCATAGGAGTTGGCGTGGACGTAGGGGATGACGAAGTCGTTGAGGGCCTTTTTTCCGCCGTCACTTTTCTCCATCACAGCAGCCTTTACCTCCGGGTAGTCGGCGGTACACTTACCGGGCAGACCAGTGTCGGTAAAGGTGGCCTTCAGCTGGGAAGCCAGCTCCCACTCTTCGGGGGTATACTCGGGAAGGGGGGCCTGAAGGAAGTTTTGGTAGAGGAGCTTCTCCAGCACCTCGTTGGAGAGGGTGGAGGCGGTGCCGTCCAACTGCCGCTGGGTGACGGAGGTGCCCGTCATCAGGGCGGCGCCCTGGGCGATATCGTCCACCCGCTTTTTCAGGGCTTTGGCCTTGCGGACGTTCTCGCTGCGGATCATGTAGAGCACTGAGGCGGTGGGCTGCACCACATTGGGGGAGATCCCGCCCACGTCCAGGAAGGAATAGTGGATGCTGGCTTTGCGCTCCATATGCTCCCGGAGAAACTGGACACCTACGTTCATCAGCTCGGCGGCGTCCAGGGCGGAGCGGCCATCCCAGGGGTCTCCGGCGGCGTGGGCGGACAAGCCGGTAAAGCTGTAAATGTATTGGAGACAGGCGGCGTTGGAGCCGGTGGTGACCTCGTTGGTGTCGCCGGGATGCCAGGTGAGGGCGGCGTCCAGGTCCTTGAACATACCGTCCCGGGCCATGAATGCCTTACCGGCGCAGCCCTCCTCACCGGGGCAGCCGTAGAAGACCACGGTGCCGTGAAGCTCTCCCGCGGCGATGGCCTCCTTGATGGCTAGGGCGGCGCCCAGAGAGGCGGTGCCCAGCAGATTGTGCCCACAGCCGTGGCCGCAGGTATTCTCGGCGGAGAAGGCCCTTCGTTCGGCACTGGCGGCTTGCTGGGAGAGGCCGTCCAGAGCGTCAAACTCACCCAGCAGACCGATGACGGGCCTTCCTGAGCCATAGCTGCCGGAGAAAGCGGTGGGAATGCCGCACAGCTTCCGCTCTACGGTAAAGCCCAGATTCTCCAAAAGTTGGCAGTAGTACTCCGCACTCTTATATTCCAGCATGGACAGCTCGGCGAACTCCCAGATATGGTCGCTGAGGTCGATGAGGACGTCCTTGTTCTTTTCTATACAGTCATAAAGCGTTTTCTTGTCCATATCAAAGCACCTTCGATAAAAAGTCCTGGAGCCGGGGATGCTGGGGATGGTCGAAAATGTCGCTGGGGGAGCCTTCCTCCAGGAGCTTGCCGCCGTCCATAAAGAGCACCCGGTTGCCCACCTCCCGGGCAAAGCCCATCTCGTGGGTCACCACCACCATGGTCATGCCCTCTTTGGCAAGCCCCTTCATCACGTCCAGTACCTCGCCCACCATCTCGGGGTCCAGAGCAGAGGTAGGCTCGTCAAAGAGCATCACGTCCGGCTCCATGCAGAGGGCGCGGACGATGGCCACCCGCTGCTTTTGACCGCCGGAGAGCTGGATGGGGTAAGCGCCGGCCCGATCCTTCAGGCCCACCCGGTCCAGCAGGGCCAGGGCCTTTTCCTCAGCGGCTTTTTTGTCCATGCCCTTGACCTTGATGGGGGCCAGGGTCATGTTATCCAGAATGGTCATGTGAGGAAATAGGTTAAAGTGCTGGAAGACCATGCCCATCTTCTGGCGGTGCTGGTCCACGTCCACCTTCACGGTGACGGTGCGGCCAGTGGAGTCCTCCATCCTGGTGTACTTCTTTTTGGTAATGTCCACACCCTCAAAGAGGATGGAGCCGGCGGTGGGGTCCTCCAGCAGGTTCAGCGAGCGCAGGAAAGTGGACTTGCCCGAGCCGGAGGGGCCGATGACCACCATCACATCTCCCTTCTGGATGTCTACGGACACGCCGTCCAGAGCCTTGATGGCCCCGCGGTTATAATATTTTTTCAGACCCTTGACCTCGATGATATTACCGGACGTCGCCACGGCGCATCCTCCTCTCTACATAGGCAATGAGCTTGCTGGTGGGGAAGCACAGGCAGAAGTACAGCCCCGCCGCGATCAGCAGCGGCTCCATGATGATAAAGGTGGCGCCGCGGATGGCGTTGACCTGGGCCATGATGTCCTGGACGCCAATGACGTAGGTGATGGCCGACTCCTTGATGATGACCACGAACTCGTTGGCAATGGCGGGGAGAATGTTCTTCAATGCTTGGGGGAGAACGATGTAGCGGAGATTCTGGAACTGCTTGAGACCCAGGCTGCGGGCGGCCTCGGTCTGGCCGCCGTCCACCGACTGGAGACCGGAGCGGATGATCTCACACAGGTAGGCCGCCGAGTTCAGGCCCAGGGTGATGGCGCCGGGGATAAAGCGGTCAAAGGCGATGAAACCGAAAAACTTGAATTTGGGCAGAATGATAAGGGAACCGAATACCCCATAGTAGATGATCAAGATCTGAACCAGCACAGGGGTGGAGCGCATGATCTCCACATAGGCGGTAGCCAGGAAGCTCAGAGGATTGAACCGGCCCAAATGGTAGAGGAAGCCGCTATCCAGCTTATTTCCCTCCCTGTCTCGTTCAAAGAAGCCAAAGGTCTTGGGTGCGGCATGGGAGAGCCACAGGAAAGGGCGGAAAGCGCTCATGCGCAGCAGAGCCAGCACCAGGGCCAGGATGAAGCCGATGACCACCGTACAAAAAGCCAGCAGTACGGTGACGATCAGGCCCTGCCTGAATAAGTCCAGGTAAGGGGTAATGGCACCGAAGTTTTCCGGGTTGATAAAAAAATTGCCCATGGGAAAGCTCCTTTCTAAAGGACAGACGATTCCTCCCCGGGGCTGCCGGGGAGGAATCGGGTATGACAGAATGATAGGGGATGTTGTTTATTTCTCGTCCTTGACGATCTCGCCGCCCACCAGGGAGGCAGTCTCGCCGGCGGCCTTTTCGTTGGCCTCGGCCACGAACTTGTCCATGCTGCCGTCAGCCAGGGCCTGCTTGATGGCCAGGTTCACAGCGGCCAGCAGAACGGGATTGTCCTTCTGCACGCCCACAGCGGAGCCGGCAGCCGCCTCGTAGGGCACTTCCAGGACTACGCACAGGTCGGGATAGTTGACCTTGTAGCTCTGGGCCACAGCGGTCTCGATGTAGGCGCCGTCCAGCTTGCCGGCCAGCAGCTCGGCGATGATGTCGGTGACCTTGGCCAGCTGGATCTGCTGGCAGTCGGGGCTATTGGTCTGCATCAGATCCACCTGGATGGAGCCGGTCTGGGCGCCGATCTGGTACTCAGATTTGTTGGTGGAGGCCAGGTCGGGGAACTTGTCCTTGTTGGCCTCGGTGCAGCAGAAGGACTGGCCGCCGAGGTAGTAGATCTCGGAGAAGTCCATGATGTTGGCCCGCTTGGGATCGGGGGACAGGCCGGCCATGCCCATATCCACGCTCTTGGTCTGGACCTCCATCAACACGCCGTCAAAATCGATGGGGATGACCTCCAACTCCAGGCCCAGGAAATCGGCCACATACTGGGCCAGGGCCATGTCGAAGCCGGCAAGGGTGGGGGTGCCGTCCGCGCCGATGGCGTAGAACTCATAGGGGGCAAAGTCGGGGCTGGTGGCCACGGTGAGCTTGCCGTCGGTGACGGTCTTCAGCAGGGGCTTCAGCTCCTCTAAGGTCATCTCGCTGGGGTCCTTCTTCACGGGAGCGGGAGTGTTGGCCTCGGCGCTCTGTACAGGATCATTGGGGACGGGGGTGGTGGCGGCTTCTTTCCCGCCGCAGGCGGCGAGGGTACCCAGGCACAGAGCGGCGGCCAGAAGCAGAGCAGTCAGCTTTTTCATATCGAATCTCTCCAATCCTTTTTGGTTCGTTTCAGAGTGAAGTGAAGTATATTGACCTCTGATGGTGTCATTATATTCTGTATAATATACAAAGTCAACTGAATTTTCATACAATGTCCATCAAAAAGAAAAGGCGCTTTCCGTTCAAACGCACAAATATATGCAGAACTACATGTATAAACGAAGAAATATGCACTTTGAGGCTGGGGGAAATGGCAAAACGGCATATTGTTTTGTCAAAGCTGCCAGAAGAAAAATATGCAGAATAGTTTGTATAAAAAGGGGAGGCAGCCTATGGCTGCCTCCCCAAAATGCGTTTATCTAAAAGGTTGCTTACTTGTGCTTCACGTGCCAGATGTTGTCGGCGTACTCGGCCACCGAGCGGTCAGCGGCAAAGATGCCGGAGCGGGCGATGTTGATGAGGGCCATCCGGTTCCACTTGGCCTTGTCCAGATAGGTCTTCCCGGCCAGAATGTGGGCCTGACGGTAGCTCTGAGTGTCGGCCAGGAGGAAGTACTGGTCGGCAGGGCCGCCGTCGCCGGTGAGGAGGAGCTTGGCCAGATGGGCGTAGCTGATACCGTCGTCAAAGCCCTGGCTCAGCCGGTCAATGGTCTCCTTCAGGGTGGGGATGCGGGTGTAGTAGTCATAGGGCTGGTAGCCCCGGAGCTTCATTTCCTCCACCTCGTCGGCTTTGAGGCCGAAGAGGAAGATGTTCTCGTCGCCCAGCTGCTGGTGCATCTCCACATTGGCGCCATCCAGGGTGCCGATGGTGAGGGCGCCGTTCATCATGAACTTCATGTTGCCGGTGCCGGAGGCTTCCTTACCGGCGGTGGAGATCTGCTCGGAAAGCTCGCTGGCGGGAATGAGCATTTCAGCCAGGGAGACCCGGTAGTTTTCCAGGAAGAAGACCTGGAGCTTATCCTTGCACACGGGATCGCTGTTGATGGACGCGGAGATGGAGTTGATGAGCTGGATGATCTCCTTGGCGGTGGCATAGCCGGGAGCCGCCTTGGCGGCGAAAAGATAGGTGCGGGGAGTCATCTCAAAGTTGGGGTCCTCCCGCAGCCGGTTCCACAGGTAGATGATGTGCAGTACGTTCAGCAGCTGCCGCTTATACTCATGGAGGCGCTTGGCCTGGACGTCAAAGATGGCGTCAGTGTTGAGGACGATGCCCTGCTCCCGCTGGAGCCAGGCCGCCAGGCGGAGCTTGTTGTCCCGCTTGATCTTGGCAAGACGCTCCAGCACGGACTTATCATCGGCGTACTTTTCCAGATCCCGGAGGGCCTGGGGGTGGAGGAGATACTTGTCCCCGCCGCAGCACTCCTGGATGAGAGAGTCCAGTTCGGGGTTGATCTCAGAGAGCCAGCGGCGGTGATCCACGCCGTTGGTGACGTTGTGGAACTTGGCCGGGGTCATGCGGTAGGCGTCCTGGAAGACGTCGGCCTTCAAAATTTCAGAGTGGAGGGCGGATACGCCGTTGATGGAGGAGCAGGCGCACACGCACAGGTTGGCCATCCGCACCTCGCCGCCCCAGACGATGGCCAGCTTCTCGATCTTGTTGAGGTCGCCGTGGAAGAAGGTGGTCAGCTTCTTTTGATAGCGGTTGGAAATTTCCAGAATGATCTGCCACACCCGGGGCAGAAGCTCGGCCACCAGGTCCTGGGGCCAGCGCTCCAGGGCTTCGGCCAGTACGGTGTGATTGGTGTAGGCCACGCTGCGGCTGACAATGAACCAGGCGTCGTCCCAGGTGTAGCCCTCCTCATCCAGAAGGATGCGCATCAGCTCGGGGATGATGAGGGTGGGGTGGGTGTCGTTGATCTGCATGATATGCTTCTCGTGGAAATTCCGCAGGGTGCCGTAGGCGGCCTTATGCTTGCGGCAGATGGACTGTACCGTGGCCGAGGAGAGAAAATACTGCTGCTTCAGGCGCAGAGACTTGCCCTCCCGGTGGTTGTCGGCAGGGTAAAGCTGCTTGGAGATGATCTCAGCGTTGGCCCGGCGCTCCATGGCCTTCAGGTACTCGCCCCGGTTAAAAGAGGTGAGGTCCAGAGGCTCGGGGCTTTGGGCCTCCCACAGGCGGAGAACGTTGCCGTTCTGGGTGCCGTAGCCGGCGATGGGCATATCCCGGGGCACGGCCAGCACGGTGGTGCAGCCCACGTGCTCAATGCCGTGGGAGCCGTCGGCGTACCACACGTCCTTGACGGTGCCGCCAAATTTGACCTCCTCGGTCTCATCCATTTTGGTAATGAGCCAACTGGCGCCCTTGTCCAGCCACTGGTCAGGCAGCTCCTCCTGCTTGCCGCCGATGATCTTCTGCTTGAAGATACCCAGCTCGTAGCAGATAGAGTAGCCGGTAATGGGGATGTCCAAAGTGGTGGCGGCGTCCATATAGCAGGCGGCCAGACGGCCCAGACCGCCGTTGCCCAAGCCGGCGTCCGGCTCCTCCTCAAAAAGGTCGGCGGCGGAGAAGCCCATGGATTCCACGGCCTTGGTCAGCGCGTCCAGAATGCCCAGGTTGTAGGCGTTCTTCCGCAGGGACCGGCCCATGAGGAACTCCATGGACAGGTAGTGGACCTGGCGGCCCTTGTTGTCCACCAACTTGTCGGCGGCCTTGTGCTGACGGGTGGTGATGATGTCACGCACCACCATGGCGCAGGCTTGGAACATCTGGGGGGCGGTGGCCTCGTCCACATCCCGGCCAAAATTGCGGTGCAGCTTGCCGGTAATGAGCTCGGTCAGTTCCTTCTTTGTATACTTAGGCAAAAGGGATCCACTCCATTCAAAAACGATGATGTTGTTTATGATAGATGAACGAGAAAATCTTACCATATTGTAGGCGTTTTGTCAAACTGTCATACCCCCAAAAAAGGGCGAAAAAAGAGGAAAAAAGGCAGGGGAAAAGCACAAAAGCTTACCCAAAAAACGCAGAGGGCCGCCCCGAAAGGCGGCCCTCTGAAATAAGAGGCGTTTATTTCCCGGTGACCCAGCCGTAGACCTCTTGATAGTCCAGGGCCGAGCGCTCCCAGGAAAAGTCGGCGGTCATGGCGTTCTTCTGGAGGCTCTTCCAAGCTTTCTGGTCGGTGTAGTAGAGGTCCAAAGCCTGGCGCAGCACCCAGAGCATATCTCCCTTGTCCACGTTGGAGAAGCTGAAGCCGGTGCCCTCGCCGGTATACTGGTTCCAGGGCTGGACGGAATCCTTCAGCCCGCCGGTCTCCCGCACCACGGGCAGGGTGCCGTAGCGCATGGCGATCATCTGGCTCAGTCCGCAGGGTTCCGCAACAGAGGGCATGAGGAACAGGTCGGCGCCGGCGTAGATAGCGGTGGAGAAGGCGTCGGAGTACATGATCTGGGCAGAGAACCGGCCAGGGTACATCCCCGCGGCCTGCCGGAAGCCCTCCTCATATCTCCACTCGCCGGTGCCCAGGACCACCATCTGAGCGCCCATGGCCATGATGTCGTGAACGGCGTCCACCACCAGGTCGAAGCCCTTGTGGCCCACCAGCCGGGAGACGCAGCCCACGATGGGGACGTCGGGGTTCTGTTCCAGCCCAGCCATTTCTTGGAGCTTGGCCTTGCACTCGGCCTTGCCCTTCATGGAGCGGACGGAGAAGTTCTTGGCCAGCCGCGCGTCGGTCTTGGGGTCGTAGCGGGCGACGTCGATGCCGTTGAGGATGCCCCGGATCTTGTGGGCGTTGTTGGAGATGACCCCTTCCAGCCCGTGGGCATAGAAGGAATAGTGCAGCTCCCCGGCGTAGGTGGGGGAGACGGTGGTGATATAGTCGGCGGCGTAGATGGCGCCCTTCATCAGGTTGATGTCGCCGTAGTAGGCCAGCAGCCGCTCGTGGAAGTAGCTGTCGGGCAGACCGAACAGGTCCTCCAGCAGGTCCCGGCCATAGCGGCCCTGGTACTCGATGTTGTGGATGGTGAACACGCTCTTGGCACCAGCCAGCTCGGGCACATGGTTGCGCTCATCCAGCAGGTAGATGGGCACCAAAGCGGTCTGCCAGTCGTTGCAGTGAATGACGTCGGGGAAGAAGCCCAGATGGCCGGGGGACTCGATGACCGCCCGGGAGAAGAAGGCGAAGCGCTCGGCGTCGTCATAGTGGCCGTAGAGGCTGCGGCGTTTGAAGTAATACTCGTTGTCCACGAAATAGTAGGTCACGCCGTCCCGCTGAAGCTCAAAGAGACCGCAGTAGGGGTTGCGCCAGGCCAGATGGACATGGAAATTCTGAAGATAGGTCATCTGGCTGCGCCAGTCGTCCCCGATGCCCTCATAAAGGGGGAGGATGACCCGTACGTCATGGCCCAGCTTCGCCATGGCCTGGGGCAGGGAACCGGCCACATCGGCCAGACCGCCGGTCTTGATGAAGGGGGCTACCTCAGAGGATGCAAAGAGAATGTTCATAAGCAGACTCCTTTCTTGGAAAAGCTCAAACTATTTCATTCTTTGCCACAGCCATCGGGTAGGTCTCGTGCCCCATGAGCATCCGGCCAGGGTTGACCCGGACGTTCTTATCGGTGATGACGTAACGCAACACGGCGCCCTCCTGGACGTCGGTGCCCTGGAGGAGGATACAGTTCTCCACCCGGGCGCCCTTGGCGATACGAACGCTGCGGGAGAGGATAGAGTTGACCACCTCGCCCTCAATGATACAGCCGTCGGAGATAAGGGAATTCACCGCCTTGGCGTCTGCGCCATAGTAGGTAGAGGGGTTGGACTGGTCCTTGGTCTTCACCGGGCGCTCAGGGACGAACAGGTCGGCCCGGACCTTGGGGTCCAGCAGCTCCATGCTCCTGGAGAAGAAGTTGGGAACCGACTGGAGCCGGGCGGCGTAGCCGTCGTAGAAATAGGGCATCATCTTGATCTTGCCCAGCATGCCCAGCAGTACGCCGTTGCTGAAGGAGTAGATGTTGTGGGTGGAGCAGTGGTCCACGATGGACATGAGCAGGTCCTTGGACATGATATACACGTCCAGCGCCTCAATGCCGGAGGCCGCCATGGGATGGACGATGACGTCGGAGACTACGCCGTCCTTGCCGATGGTGAAGTAGTTGGTGCCCTTGGGGTCACACTTGGGCTCATGGGTGCACAGGGCGGTAACGTCGGCCCCGGAGCTGAGATGCTGCCGGAACATCTCCTTCAGGGGGAAGTTGATAGCCAAGGCGCCGGTGGCCAGGACTACATAGTCCTGGCGAATGTTTTCCAGGTAGGAATATACCCCGGCCAGGGCGTCCATGCGGCCCTTAAAGGAGCCGGCCATAGTGCTGTTATTCTGGGCGTAGCTGAAGGGGGGGAGGATGCGCAGACCGCCGCGCTTGCGGCTGGCGTCCCAGTCCTTGCCCGAACCCAGGTGATCCAAGAGGGACTGGTAGCCCTGGTGGACCACCAGGCCGATATCATCCACCCCGGCGTTGACAAAGTTGGAGAGCATGAAGTCAATGATGCGGTAGCGTCCGCCGTAGGGGATGGAGCAGGTGTTGCGGTGCTGGGTCAGCTCCCGCAGCTCGGGATTGGCGCGATATGCGAAGATAATGCCGTGAAGATCGTTCATCACTTCGCACCTCCCTTCACATTTTTCGTGATCATGGCCCCGGCCTCCACCTTGGCGCCGCTGCCGACCTTAAGGTCCTGGGCCACCACGGCGATGTTTTTCTCTTCCGAGCGGGGGGAGGGAGCCTCGCCCACCTGGGCGTTCTCGCCGATGACAGCGCGCTCGGCAATGATGGCGTGGTCCACCACCGCCCCGGCTTTGACCACCGCCCCGGGCATCAGCACCGAATAGCGGACCACGGCCCCAGGCTCCACCGTGACCGAGTGGAAAAGCACGGAGTTCTCTACCTTGCCGTAAATTTCTCCGCCGCTGGTGAGCAGAGAGTGGGAGACGCTGGCGTCGGGGCCCATGTAGTTGGGAGGCCGCACCGCCGAGCGGGCGTAGATGGGCCATTCGGTATCATAGAGGTCCATGTCCGACTTGGGGGAGAGCATATCCATGTTGGCGTCCCACAGCGAGTCGATGGTGCCCACATCCTTCCAGTAGCCCTGGAAGCGGTAGGCCATCATCACCTCGCCGGCTCCCAGCATGGCGGGAATGATGTTTTTGCCGAAGTCATTGGAACTCTTCTCGTCCTTCTCGTCGGCAATGAGGTACTGGCGCAGCTTGGACCAGGTGAATATGTAGATGCCCATGGAGGCCAGGTTGCTCTTGGGATTCTTGGGCTTCTCCTCAAACTCGTAGATCTTGTCTCCGTCCTCTACGTTGAGGATACCAAAGCGAGGAGCCTCCTCCCAGGGCACCTCCATCACCGAGATGGTACAGGCGGCTCCGGCCTTTTTGTGGAGGTCCAGCATTTTGGAGTAGTCCATTTTATAGATGTGGTCACCGGAGAGGATGAGCACGTACTCCGGGTCAAAACGCTCGATAAAATCCAGGTTCTGGTAAATGGCGTTGGCGGTGCCTTTGTACCAGGAGCCCTGCTCGCCCTCGCCCAGGTAGGGGGGCAGCACGTGGACGCCGCCGTCGGAGCGGTCCAGGTCCCAGCTCTGGCCGTTGCCCAGGTAGGCGTTGAGTTCCATGGGCTTATACTGGGTCAGCACGCCTACCGTGTCGATGCCGGAGTTGACGCAGTTGGACAGGGGAAAGTCGATGATGCGGTACTTTCCCCCAAAGGGAACTGCCGGCTTGGCCACCTTGCTGGTAAGCGCCTTGAGCCGGCTGCCCTGGCCGCCGGCCAGAAGCATGGCTACACATTCCTTTTTCATCGTATCACCTCAGTTTCAGATTGGATGCCGGGGAGGGAAACCTTTAAGCCTTTTTAGCTTTGGTGCCTTTCGTTTTGGACGTCTGTACGGCCTTGCGCGCGGGCTTTTTCCTGGCGCAGCGGTAGATCATGCCGGACATGGGAGGCAGGTCGATGGAGATGGACTGCTCCTGGCCGTGGCAGGCTATGGCCTCGCTGTCGATCAGGCCCTTGTCCCCACGGTCTCCGCCGCCAAACTCAGCGGCGTCGGAGTTGAGGATGGCCTGGTATTTTCCGGCCACGGGCACTCCGATGCGGTAGTCCTCCCGGTGGACGGGGGAGAAGTTGCATACCACCACCAGGAACTCGCCCTTGGCGTTCTTGCGGAGGAAGGAGACCGTGTTGGCATTGGCGTCGTCGGCCTCCAGCCACTGGAAGCCGGTCCAGTCAAAGTCCTCCTCCCACAGCTCCGAGTGCTTGAGATAGAGGTTGTTGGCCGTTCGGAAGAAGTTCTGGATGTCCCGGTTTTCCTGGTTCTCCTCCAGTAGATGCCAGTCCAGGGAGTGCTCAAAGTGCCACTCGTTCCACTGGCCAAACTCGCTGCCCATCATCATCAGCTTCTTGCCCGGATGGGTGAGCATATAGGTATAGAAGGCCCGGACGCCGGGGAACTTGTCCTTGTACTCGCCGGGGATCTTGTTGAGGAAGGAACCCTTCATGTGCACCACCTCGTCGTGGCTGAGGGGCAGGACAAAGTTTTCCGAGAAGGCGTAGAAGAAGGAGAAGGTAATGTCCCGGTGGTTATACTGCCGGAAGTAGGGGTCCAGCTTGATGTAGTGGGTGATGTCGTTCATCCAGCCCATGTTCCACTTCAGGTTGAAGCCCAGGCCGCCCTGAAGTCCGCCCTCGCCCACGGGCTTGGTGACGCTGGGCCAGGCGGTGGATTCCTCGGCGATCATCATTACGTCGGGGTGGGCAGAGAAGACGGTGGTGTTCAGCTTTTGGAGGAAGTCCACCGCCTCCAGGTTCTCGTGGCCGCCGAAGGCGTTGGGGACCCACTCGCCGCCCTGGCGGTTATAGTCCAGATAGAGCATGGAGGCCACCGCGTCCACCCGCAGGCCGTCGATGTGATACTGCTCCAGCCAGAACAGGGCGGAGGAGATAAGGAAGGAGCGCACCTCGGTCTTGGCATAGTCAAAGACCATGGTGCCCCATTCCTTGTGTTCGCCCTTCCGGGTGTCGGCATACTCATAGCACGGCTCGCCGTCAAAGTGGTAGAGGCCGAAGCCGTCCTTGGGGAAGTGGGAGGGCACCCAGTCCAGAATGACGCCGACGCCCGCCTGGTGGAGCCGGTCCACCAGGTACATGAAGTCGTGGGGGGTGCCGTAGCGGCTGGTGGCGGCAAAGTATCCGGTACACTGATAGCCCCAGGAGGCGTCCAGGGGGTGTTCGGTAATGGGCATCAGCTCCACATGGGTGAAGCCCATCTCTTTCACATAGGGCACTAAGTACTCCGCCAGGTCCCGGTAGGAGAGGAACTCATCGTCCAGGGTCTTCCGCCAGGAGCCGAGGTGGACCTCGTAGATGTTCAGCGGAGAGGTATATACAGGATGGTCTTTCCGCCACTGGAGCCACTTGCCGTCGCCCCAGTCATAGCCGGAGATGTCGTAGACCTTGGAGCCGTTGCCGGGGCGGGTCTCGGCGTGGAAGGCGAAGGGGTCGGCCTTGGCCCGGTCCTCGCCGCTGCGGCCATATACCATATACTTATAAGAGGCATAGCGCTCCACGCCGGGGACAAACAGCTCCCACACTCCGCCCTCGGTGAGGGTCATGGGGAGGGAACTTCCGTCCCAGCCATTGAACTCGCCCATGAGGCAGACCTTTTTGGCGTGGGGAGCCCAGACCCGGAAGACGTAGCCGTCCTTGCCCCCCTGCCTGTCGGGATGGGAGCCGAGGAAGTCCTGCAAATGGGTCTCGGTTCCAGCCATAAATCGTTTCAAAACTTCCGCGCGATCACTCTTTTTCATACACGAAACCTCCCAAAACGGTTCTATTCGTGCGGAACCGCCGGCGAGGAAAAGACGAAAAAGCGCACAAACTTTCCCAACGCCGAGGATCCTATTTGTATAAATTATACAACTATAATGGACAAAGGTCAAGTGCGGATTGGGATGACCTGGAAAAAAGAAGACCGCTTTCCCTTCTATAAAGAGACAGCGGTCAAGGGGGAAACGGGCTATTCCTGGGTCACAGGCTTTTCCCGGGTGCCTTCCCGGATCAGGGCCACGGCGTCCCGGCGCTGGGCGTTCTCCTCCCAGGAGCGCTGGGGGCGGGACTCTACGGCCACCCGCCACTCCTCCAGCCAGGCGGGGAGCAGCGACAGACCCGCCTCGGTGAGGGGAAAGGTGCGGGTGGCCTCTACAGTGGAGTACTCATAGGCCCATGGACCCTCCCAGACCTCGGCGGCAAGGGTCTGTGCCTCGGCGTCGGGGAGGACGCGGTAGCGCAGCCGTCCGGCGCTGGAAGACCACGGGTTGCCGTTTTGGAAGTGGGAGAGGACGGGTAGGAAAAAGTCAAACATAGGCGTACGCTCCCATCAATATTTGTTCAGGGGGATGGAGCCGTCGTCCTCTCCCTTTTCGATCTTTTGGATGAGCATATCATAGCCGAAGGCTTCGTCCACCTGAATGTGGACCCTCTCGCCCTCCCTGCGGCCCAGCAGGGCCTTGCCCACCGGGGACTCCCGGCTGATGAGACCGTGAAGGGCGTCCTGGCGCATGGTGGTGACGATCTGGTAGGTCTCCATGCTGCCCTCGTCCTCTATGAGGACTGTTACCTTGTCATAAAGCCCCACGCCGCCGGTGTGTCCGCCGTCATCGTCGTCGATGATGTGGGCGGTGCGGATCATGTTCTCTAAGTAGCGGATACGGCTCTCGTTCTTGTTCTTCTCCTGCTTGGCTGCCTTGTACTCAAAGTTTTCGCTCAGGTCGCCGAAGCCACGGGCGATCTTTACCTGCTCCAAGAGCTGGGGCCGCAGCACGATCCGCCGCTCATCCAGCTCCTTTTTCATCAGCTCCAGATCTTTTCTCGTCAGGTCGTTGTGCATGGTGGATGCCCCCCTTGAATGTCTGTCCCACCGAGTGCGGCTAAAAATTTAGAGACCTCCGAACGGAGGTCTCTAAATTTTTGGTGCACGAGGTGGGACTCGAACCCACACGCCCTCGCGAGCACCGGCACCTGAAGCCGGCGAGTCTACCAATTCCACCACTCGTGCATTTGCGCTTCGTTTGCGCAAGCGATATATTACCACAAAAAAGGGGAATTTGTCAACCCCTTTTCCCCGGTTTTTTCCCGGTTTTTCACCGGGAGGAGAAATGCTCCTTCAGCTTCTGGAAGGTCTCAGCGCTGATGTCGTGCTCTACCCGGCAGGCGTCGGTGGCGGCCTGGGCCTCGCTGACCCCCAGCTCGGTAAACCACAGGGTGAGCAGCCGGTGGCGCTCATAGATGCGCTCGGCGATCTCCCGGCCCTTGTCGGTCAGCTCCAGGGAGCCGTCTTTGCCCACGCTCAGGTCGCCGTCGGAGCATAGCAGCTTTACCGCCCGGCTGACGCTGGGCTTGGAGAATTCCAGGCGGCGGGCCACGTCGATGGCCCGGACCAGCCCCTTTTCCTGCTTGAGGATCAAAATGGCCTCCAGGTAGTCCTCGCCCGACTCCTGTATCTTCATGCTCCCGCCCCCTTGCCTTTTTTGTCAGTGTATCACAAGCTGAGATAAAAGGCAAGGGGAGGGAACGGCTGTGGGCTTACCCCAGCATCACATCCAGCAGCATCATAGCGGCGAAGCCGGAGACAATGCCCATGGTGGCGAAGTAGGGCTGGGCGGTCTGATTGCGCTGGCACTCGGGGATCAGCTCGTGGACGGCCACCAGGATCATAGCTCCGGCGGCAAAGGCCAGGGCATAGGGGAGAATGACCTGCACATGGACCACCAGCGCCGCGCCGATGACGCCGGCGATGGGTTCCACCATGCCGGAGGCTTGCCCCAGGAAGAAGCTCTTGCGCCGTGAGCAGCCCTCCCGCCGCAAGGGCAGGGATACCGCCGCGCCTTCAGGGAAGTTTTGCAGACCGATGCCCAGAGCGATGGTGAAGGCGCCCATGAGCGCTTCCGGGGAGGAGCCGCTGCCCAGAGCGCCGAAGGCCACGCCTACGGCCAGGCCTTCGGGGATGTTATGGAGAGTAATGGAAAGGACCAGCATGATAATGCGGTTGAGCCGGTCATTCTGTTGGCCCTGGGCGGCGTCCATCCGCCGCCGGGCAAAGGTCACTGCCTTGTCGGAAGCCCACATGAATACCGCTCCCAAAAGAAAGCCCAGGGTGACTACGAGCCAGGCGGGAAGGCCACCGGCGGCCTCGGCCCGCTCAATGGCGGGCTGGAGCAGAGACCAGAAGCTGGCGGCGATCATCACCCCTGAGGCGAAGCCCAGCATGAGATTCAAGGCCTTGGGGGCGGGGGATTTGAAAAAGACTACTGTGGCGGCGCCCAGAGCGGTCACGAACCAGGTTCCGAGCGTTGCCAGCAGCGCCAGTAAGATAAGCTGTGTCATATTGCACCTCCTACACACCATTATAGTGTGCCGGAGGATTTGGGTGCGTAAAAACGGGAAAAAAGCGCCCCGGCTCATACCGGGACGCTTGAGAGTATATCGAGCTTTGGGGACGAGGTGGGGAGACGTTAGGCGCGGCGCGCCAGCTCCTCCAGCAGGGTCTCGAATTGGACGCCATGGCGGACGGGCGCCCCCAGCGCCTTGGTTTCCTGGGCGCAGTGGGAGACAAATTCCACCGCCCGGTGGGCGGCGTGCTCCAAGCTCGTACCCCGGAGCAGCTCTCCCAGGGCCACGCTGGCGAAGAGGTCCCCGGTGCCGGGGAACTCGATGGGCACCTTCCTGGCGGCGGTGAAGCTGACGGCGTCGGTCTCCCGGTCATAGCAGCCCGCTCCCACCAGCCCCGGCTGGGGATGGACGCCGGTGAGGATGACCGAGCGTTTGCCGCCCAGGCTCAGGCGGCGCAGCCAACCCTCCAGGGCCTCAGGGGTCTTGGGGGCGGTCTCATAGTCCTCATTCAGTAGGATGGCGGCCTCGGTCATGTTGGGGGTGATGACGTCGGCAAGTTCTGCCAGCGCCCCCATCCGGCGGCACATTTCGGAGGTATAGGTGCGGTAGGGCTTGCCCCAGTCCCCCATCACCGGGTCCACTAAAATAAGGGTATTCTCCCCTTTGAAGCGGCGGAAGAAATCCTCCACCACGGCGATCTGCCGTTCAGAGCCTACAAAGCCGCTGTAAAGGGAGTCAAAGGTGCAACCGATCTCCTCCCAGTGGTCCAGGGAGCCGATCATCTCGTCGGTGAGGTCCCGGAAGACAAAGTGGTCGGAGGGGGGGAAGATGGTGTTGGCCGAGAGGTAGGCGGTGGGGAGGGAGGAGCACCGGCAGCCCATGGCGGAGAGCACCGGCAGCACCACGCCCAGGGAGCACCGGCCCATGCCGGAGAGATCGTGGACGGCGGCTACATGGGGGGCGAGGTTCATGGCGAGGACTTCCTTTCCGGGAAAGGTTTTTTTCATTATAGTACCTTTTTACAGGAAACGCAATGATTGACGGAGGCGTTTTTTTGAGGTATACTTCAGGTATCTTTTTTTTCACTGGTGAAGGGGGCGTTGCCCATGGAGAAGAACTGGAAGGCTCTGATCCTGAGCGGGGCAATGGCGCTTGCGCTATGCTCCTGCGCCGCCGGGGGCGGCGCCCATGACGTGATCGCCACCATTCTGCCTTCCGAGACGGGTACGAGCGTCCAAACGCCCGCTCCGGTGGACGCCCCGGAGCCGCTCCCTGTTGCAAGCGCCGTGGCCTCCGATGTGGAAGCGGACTTTTTCAAAAAGCTGCCCGATCATTTTTCCTTTCTCAGCGGGGCGGGCGGCTGGTCCACCGACCTCTGTTTGACCGGTGGTGAGAGCTATGACGGCAGCTTTACCGGGCAGTTTCACGACAGCGACATGGGCACCACGGGTGAGGGCTATCCCAACGGGACGGTCTACTACTGCAACTTCACCGGGAAATTTACCCAGCCGGAGAAGCTGGAGGAGTTTGTCTATTCCGTCACCCTGGAAGACCTGGCCTATGAAGCGCCGGAGGCGGAGAGTATTGAGGACGGCGTGCGCTATATCACCGCCGAGCCTTACGGGCTGGAAAACGCCGGGGAGCTGCGGATCTATTTTCCCGGCTACCCCATTCAAAATATCCCAGAGGAGGACCGGGTTTGGCTTCTCAGCGCCCCAGAACTGGCGCCTTTTACCTTCGACGAGATGGCGGATATGGTATTGCCCTCCAACACCTATTTGATCCATAACGTGAACGAGGGCCAGCTGTTTTTCGGCAGCCTGCTGGAGACAGTTGTGAACGACTATTCGGAGCTGGTGGAGCCAGCATGACCCTTTGAGCGCCGACCCTGGCGGCAGATGCCGCCTTACCTGCGGGCATGATGAAATTGGTAGACATGCGAGATTTAGGTTCTCGTGGAGCGATCCGTTGGGGTTCGAGTCCCCATGCCCGCACCATATTAGACAAAGCCCATGTATAACTTAAGTTATACATGGGCTTTGTCGCTTTTGCCTATAAATCATATAGCTCGGCCTTGCAAGTTGTGCAAAATAACAGCACAAAAGAAAGTGAAATATTCTTTATTCCTATGTTTTACCAATCAGGTGAGGTGAAGCATAGGAATTCTTATTTTTGAGGAGGAATAAAACATGAGAATACCAAGGCTGCTCGTTGCAATGTTGACTATGATAAGGAGGGAACCCCGAGGAAAGACACACGCTATGTTTCACCCGTTATGATTCAGGTTTGATTTATCTTTCATATTTCTACAAGTTATGCTACAATAGCCTTGAGAGGTGAGGCATGTGGCAAGGAAAATCAGCACGATAGATTTAGTCGGAATTGGAAATTTGTTGGAATACCTTGTGGCAGTGGATAATATCACCTGCGAGGAACGAGATCGAATTATACTGAAAATTGCAAAGGAAAATGTTAGTATAATAGCACAGTAGGCGCAACGCCGCACGCCCATACTTTTAGGTATGGTATCACAGGGGAGGAGCCACCTTTCGGTGGCTCCTCCCAAACTTTTTTCACAGGCGTGAAGGGATATGATATTACCATCGTGCTCGACTATTACACACACGCCGTATACCGGAGGGACAAGCTGATGCGCCCTCTCACCTGAAAGGCTAAGGGAGCCTCCGAAGATGATCTTCGGAGGCTCCCTCTATGTATTGGGAAAAAGCCCTCTGGAGCATTGACTTTTGCGCGCTGTGACAGTATTCTTTATATATCCCGATGGCTACTTTTCAGAGGCGGCGGGAAGAGCAGAACCATCCAACGCGGGGGCGGGATAAGAATATGGAATTTCAGAGCTATTTTCCCATATGGGATAAACTGTCGCGGACACAGCAGGAGCGTATCTTGGAAAGCCTTGCCTGTCGGCAGGTGGAAAAGGGGACGGTGATCCACAACGGCAGCGCGGACTGTGTTGGGCTGCTGGTGGTGAGGTCCGGCCAGCTCCGGGCCTATATCCTTTCGGACGAGGGCCGGGAGATCACCATCTACCGCCTTTTTGACCGGGACGTCTGCCTGTTTTCCGCCTCGTGCATGCTGAAAAGCGCGCAGTTCGACGTTGCCATTGAGGCGGAGAAGGATACGTGGCTGTGGGTCATCCCGGCGGAGGTATACCGGCAGGCCATGGAGGACTCCGCCCCGCTGGCCAACTACACCAACGAGATCATGGCTGCCCGGTTTTCAGAGCTCATGTGGTTGGTGGAGCAGATCATGTGGAAGAGCATGGACAAGCGTGTGGCCGCTTTTCTGTTGGAGGAAGCCTCCATTGAGGACACACCCCGGCTGAAGCTTACCCACGAAGCCATTGCCAGGCACCTGGGGACCCACCGGGAGGTGGTCACACGGATGCTCCGTTATTTCCAGGACGAGGGTATGGTCAGGCTGTCCCGGGGCGCAGTGGAGATCACGGACCGAAAAAAGCTGATGGCGTTGTGAAAAGACGGAATAAGAGGAGGGAGTCTGCTAAGCAGACTCCCTCCTCTTATTCTGTCCAGATCAGGTCGATACCCTTTTGCAGAATGTCCCGGCTGATCGCGCCCGTGGCCTGTGCAATGACATTACCATCCGCGTCGATGAAGAACGAGGTCGGCAGGGAATATACGCTGTAGGCTATCGACGCGCTGCCCTCCGTATCGTAGAGCACAGGGAAGGTATAGCCCTGTTCCTCAATAAACGCGGCGGCGCTTTCCACCGTTTCCCGCCCGCCGGTCACATTTATCATAAGGAATTGGATATTCTCGCCAAGCTCCCCGTAAGCGTCGTCAAAATCGGGCATCTCGCTTTGGCAGGGGCCGCACCAGCTGGCCCAGAAGTTGAGTATGACCGGCTTTCCGAGATAGTCCGAAAGGCAAGCTTCGTTGCCGTCGATATCATAGACGGTAAAATCGGGTGCCGGGATCTTTTCCGGCTCGTTATCCCTGGTTTGCGGGTCGTCGGTTTCCTGGGCTGCGCTCTCCTCCGCTTGCGGAGGGGGCGTTTCCCGTGCCGCGCTTTCTTCGGGGCGCGGACCGTCCGTCTCTTGTGCCGTGCTCTCCTCGGGCTGCGGGGGCGTTTCCCGCACTGTGGTTTCCTTTGGCCCGGTCTGGACGGAAAGCTGGTCCGGGGCTACGCTTTGACTGAGCTTTCCATAGAGGACATAGGCCCCGCCCAGCAGAAGCGCGAAGGCCAGAATAAGCAGAAGCAAAGACCGATTCTTTTTCATGCCGCCTCCTTAACCCAGCAGCCCGATCAGCCGCTCCAGCAGCCCGGTGGCCATCAGGATGCCGATGACGATGAGGAAGCCGCCGCTGATACGGTTGATGATCTGATAGTTGCGTTTGACCCAATCAAAGGTAGATTTGAGCTTGTCGATGAGCACCGCACTGAGTAGGAAGGGGACGCCCAGCCCCAGGGAGTAGAGCAGCAGCATCACCGTTCCCATCAGCGCGTTTCCCTGCTGGGAGGCCAGCATCAGAGCCGAGCCGAGGAACGCGCCGACGCACGGCGTCCACCCCAGGGAGAAGATCACGCCGAACAGCACGGCGGAGAAGAAGCCCATCTCATGGGGGGCCGCCGCTCTGCGGCTGCCCTTAAATAGCTCCAGTCGGAACACTCCAAGGAAATTCAGCCCAAAGGCAATGACCACAAGGCCGGAGATGAGGTTGACGGCGGTTTGGTGCGATCTCAGGAAGCCGCCCACCGTCCCCGCGAGGGTCCCCAAAAGGGTAAAGACCAGGGTGAACCCCGCGACGAATCCTATCGCGTTGACAAGGGCCTTTTTTCCCCCATGGGTCTCGCCGCCGGCAAAATAAGAGATATAAATGGGAAGCATGGGCAGCAGACAGGGCGAAATAAAGGTGATGACGCCCTCCAGGAAAGAGATCACATACTGCATGTTTCACCGCACCTTCTTTCGATCATATCAGGTCCCTTCATCCATACCGCAGAGCGTGGACGTCTCCATCATGCGGCGGTCATTGACCACCGCGTCATAGAATCGGAACCCGCCGGAAAAATTATAGACGTCATAGCCGTACCCGGCCAGGATACGGCAGGCGATATAGCTGCGCAGGCCGCTTTGACAGATGACGTACACCGGCTTGCCCCGCTCGACCTCGCTTATCTGTTCCCGCAGCGCATCCACAGGGAGGTTGCGGAAGCCATCGATATGGCCCCGGAGGTACTCTCCCAGCGTACGAACATCCAGCAGCGTAACGCTGCCGTCTCTGGGCAGGGTGGGTACGTCCTCCAGATGGAACTGCTTCACAACGCCCTGGGAGAGGTTTTCCACCATAAAGCCCGCCATATTCACCGGGTCCTTGGCGGAGGAGTATGGCGGCGCGTAGGCCAGGTCCAGGTCCTTGAGCTCTGCCGCCGACAGTCCGGCGTGGATAGCGGTGGCCAGCACGTCGATGCGCTTATCCACACCCTCGTAGCCCACGATCTGCGCCCCCAAAAGACGGTAGGTGCCTTTTTCAAAGACCACCTTCATGGTCATCAGCTTGCCGCCGGGATAGTAACCGGCGTGGCTCATGGGGGAGAGTACCACCGTATCCACGTCCAGTCCCGCTTTTCGGGCGTTGGTCTCATTGACGCCGGTGACGGCGGCTGTCAGGTCAAAAACCTTGATGACGCTGCTGCCCTGGCTGCCCAGGTACCGGCTGTCCCCGCCGCAGATGTTGTCCGCGGCGATCCGTCCCTGCTTGTTGGCGGGGCCGGCCAGGGAGAGCAGGACGTTCTGCCCGGTGACGGAGTGCTTCACCTGCACCGCGTCGCCCACGGCGTAGATGTGGGGGTCGGAGGTCTCCATCCGGTCATTGACCACAATGCTGCCCTTCACTCCCAGCTCCAGCCCCGCGTCCCTGGCAAGGGCGGTGTCCGGGGTGACGCCAATGGCGAGAACCACCATATCGGCGTGGAGGGCAGGCGCGTCCTCCAGCAGCACGTCCACACCGCCATCCCGCTCCGCAAAGCCCGCCACGGTGCGGCCCAGGGCCAATTTGACGCCGTGGCGGCGGGTCTCGCTGTGAATAAACGCCGCCATATCCGGGTCAAAGGGGTTCATCAACTGGCGCGGACGCTGGACGATAGTGACCTCCATCCCCAGCTCCCGCAGGTTTTCCGCCAGCTCCAGGCCGATAAATCCGCCCCCGGCCAGCACGGCGGAGCTGGGGTGATGGGCGTTGATGTAGTCCTTGATGCGGAAAGTGTCCTCCACCGTCCGCAGAGTGAAGAGCTTTTCCAGCCCAACGCCGGGGAGCCGGGGGTGGGTGGGCTTGGCACCGGGGGAGAGGATGAGCTTGTCGTATGGCTCCTCAAAGGTCTCCCCGGTCTCCAGGTTTTTGACCGAGACAGCTTTTCGAGCCGGGTGGATGGCTGTGACCTCGTGGCGCACCCGCATATCCACACGGAAGCGGGATAGAAAGCTCTCGGGCGTTTGCAGGGTCAGGGCCTCGGGGGCGTCGATGACCCCGCCGATATAGTAGGGAAGTCCGCAGTTGGCGTAGGACACATAGCCCGAACGCTCAAAGACGACGATCTCCGCCTGTTCATCCAGCCGGCGCAGCCGGGCCGCGGCGGAAGCGCCGCCGGCCACGCCGCCTACGATCACTACTTTCATATTGACCTCCTACGGCAGCAGGGAAAGGATCTGCTCCTTCGGCCTGGCGCCCATGACCTGATTGACGACCCTGCCGTTTTGCAGCACCACCATGGTGGGGATGCTCATCACGCCGAACTGGCCGGCCAGATCCGGCTGCTCATCCACATTGACCTTGCCGACCTTGATGTCGGTGCGCTCCTGAGCGATCTCGTCCAGGATGGGACCTACCCTGCGGCAGGGGCCGCACCAGGGGGCCCAGAAGTCCAGCAGAACAGGAACGTCGGAGTTTACGACCTCCTGTGTGAAATTGGCTTTGTCGATATTCATGATAGACATATGGCGTCCTCCTTATCTGATGTGGCTTTATGATAACCGAAACTTGACGTTTCTTCCGTGATAAGATCACACAAGGGGAAGGATACGGAAAAGACCCACCCTGCCGCGTCAAAGGGGCGGGCCATTTTTGGCAATGATTTGCTAGCTATTTTACCATTGTGAGGGGAAAAAGGCAATAAGCGGAGGCAATGAAAGGCTCTGCTTATGCTTGCCTGTCTTTTGTGACATGCCTACTGGATATGGTAAAGCATTTAATATAGGTATTTGCGATTGCTAAAAGACCACGGTAAAATGACGGAAGAGCAAGGTGGTGAAAGGCTCTGGACCACCGGGATAAAACAAGGAGTGGAGCAAGGTATGAAAAATATGAAACGACTTGTCACTTTATTGCTGGCCGCCGTGATGGCCTTGTCTGTGATCGGTGTGGGCTGCGCTGCCGGGGACAAGACGCGGTTTGAGGATGTTCCCGCCGACGCCGATTATGCCCAGGCGGTGGACTGGTGCGCTGAAAACGGACTAATGAACGGGGTGGAGGGCAGACGCTTTGACCCCGACGGCTCCATGACGCGGGCCATGCTGGCAACGGTACTCTACCGTCAGGCCGGAGAACCCACCGTCACTGGTGGTCCCGGCTTTACCGACACCCAGCCCGGCCTCTGGTATTCCAGCGCCATTGCGTGGGCGGCGGAGAAGGGGCTTTTGCAAGGGTATGGCGACGGTATGTTTGGAACGGAAGATCCGGTGAGCCGGGAGATGATGAACGTGGTGATCGCCCGGCAGAGAGGGGAGGACCCGGCATGGACCGGGGCAGCGGAGTTGGCGGTAGACGCCAAACGCTCCGAGGCCGCCGTGGCCCTCTACGAGACTTTTGCCGGACAAAGCAGCGTCCCGTCCGCGCCCTCCGCCAGCACCGCGCCCACCGCTGTGGGGGACGATTTTGCGCTGATCCAGGGCGGGAGCTTCCAGATGGGCAGCCCTGCCGATGAGCCAGAGCGCAGTTCGGACGAGACCCGGCACACCGTGACTGTGGGCAGCTTCTATATGGCCAGGACTGAGGTCTCCCAGAAGGACTATCAGACTGTGATGGGCGAGAACCCCAGCGAGACCAAGGGTGATGACCTGCCGGTGACCAACATCACCTGGTACGACGCCATTGAATACTGCAATAGGCGCAGTCAGGCCGAGGGTCTGACCCCCTGCTATACCGTTTCGGGCACGAACGTGACCTGGAACAGGGCCGCCAACGGATACCGCCTGCCCACCGAGGCCGAGTGGGAGTATGCCGCCCGGGCCAATACCGATACCCCCTTCCACTTTGGCGACTACGCCCACAACAGCGACGCCAACTGCTATAACGCCTACGGCTATAATAACGACGCCTCGGGCAACTGGGTCAACGGCTCGGACGCTTATCTGCGCCGCCCCGTGGCGGTGGACCAGTACGCCGCCAACGCTTATGGCCTCTATAATATGCATGGCAATGCCGCCGAGTGGGTCTGGGACTGGTACGGTGCGTATGGCTCCGGGGCGGCGGGAGACCCTGCCGGGCCGGCCACCGGCAACGCCAAGGTGGTCCGGGGGGGCGGCTGGAACGACCAGCCCAAGCACATCCGCTCCGCCTACCGGGGCGCCCAGAGCGCGGATGTGGGCCTTACCAGCATCGGTTTCCGCCCGGTGCGCAGTGCTGGGACCATGACCGGCGAGATCAAGAGCACCTATACCGCCAGGGCCGAGGCGAAGACCGGAAAGACCCTCATCGTCTACTTTTCCCAGACCGGCAATACCGAGGGGCTGGCGGAACTGATCCACGACATGAGCGGCGCGGACATCTTCCGTCTGGAGCGCAGGACCCCGTACTCCTCCAGCAGCAACGGCCCGGTGCTGTACGGCGAGGCTCTCAATGAGCTGAGAGCCGAGGCCACCCCAGAGCTGAAGTCCATGCCCGATGTCAGTGAGTACGACACCATTTTGCTGGGCTACTGCAACTGGTGGTCGTCCATCCCGGCCTGTGTGCGGACCTTCCTTACCCGTAGCGACCTCAGCGGCAAGACCATCGTGCCTTTCTGCTCCATGGGCGGCGGGCGGTTTGGTCAGACCATCAGCGCCATCGCCAAGCTGGCCCCCAACAGCGTCATCAAGGAGGGACTGGAGGTCACCTATTCCTCCTATGACCGGGAGGAGATCGGTGCGTGGCTGGAAAAGTCCCTGCCTGCCCAGCCCAGTTCCGAGCCTTCGCCCGCGCCGGAGCCTGCGGGCGCGCGTATCCTGGTGGCCTATTTCTCCAATACCAACAACACGGAAACCATTGCCAACCATATCAAGACCGCTCTGGGCGACGAGGCCGACGTATACGAGATCCTGGCGGAAACGCCCTATACCTCCGCCGACCTGAACTACAACACCGATTGCCGGGCCAACCGGGAGCAGAACGACTCCTCCGCCCGCCCGGCCATCGACGGGGCCGTCGCCAATATGGGGCAATATGATGTGATCTTCCTGGGCTATCCCATCTGGTGGGGACAGGCGCCCAAGATCCTGTATACCTTTGTGGAAAGCTATGACCTGACGGGAAAGACTATCGTGCCCTTCTGCACCTCCGGGAGCAGCGGGATCGGCTCCAGCGCCACCAACCTTGCGGCGTCCGCCGCCGGAGCCACCTGGCTTTCCGGCAGCCGCTTTGACCGCGGGGCCAGCCAGACTACGGTGGCAAATTGGGTAAATGACCTCGATCTGCCCAGGGCCGGTGGAGAAAATGTTTCCGTTACATTTTCCCTGACAGACCCCACCGTCTGAACGTAAAGAGGGCGGCGCCGGCCCCCCGGGCCCCGCCCCCCCCTATTTTAGCATATTTTTTTGCCGGCCCCCCAGCCCCCCACAACGCAAAAAAATTTT